>JAAUYH010042848.1_pt1 | contig 14177 bp, 8 predicted proteins | sample 7278061 | NCBI WGS metagenome assembly JAAUYH01 (sample SAMN14350203, study PRJNA611818) | marine sediment metagenome | isolation source: surface marine sediment (0.6m) | place: French Polynesia: Moorea | collected 2018-08
AGATAATTTGTCGCTCCTACGTCAAAACCCGAATTTTATTCCAAGAGTCGAGTGCATTGCCTTCTAAAGACGGGTAATGAAAATGACAAATAAGCCTTTCCCATGATGAAATGTGCCAAATTTTCTCTATGGTGCTAGATTTTTTAAAGCAGTACGAATCGTTCTTGAATTTGTGCACCGATGTTCCACAAGCACGCGTTTTTCCAGAAAGCTGTAAAATATTCTTGTCTCAAATTTTTAGACTTATATGAGGTGATGTATATGATAAATATATATTTTTTGTGCTGCTTTAGAGTGCATCAACTTTAGATCGGGGCAAACATACAATGGTAACTTTTAATCCATAACGTTGCATTACGCGCTCTCGAAGAGAATGGTTGTCTTGATTATCTCGCTAAAAGCCACTGCGCCTGTACTATGTAATACAGTACTCCAACCTGACTAATTGGTTACATATTTTGCTCACGTGATCGAAGAAATTTACTTCTGAAAACCCTAATCAATCTCAAGAGGGTGCTCGCTAAAGCAGTATCTGCTTTTAACATTGTTGAAGCGCACATTTCGTATTTATTTATCGGTGATTTTTTATGTATTGTTGTGCTTCTATAATTGATAGAAGCTTAGCAAAGAAAAAGGGCCCAGCAACTCTACAGATAATATGTCACTCTATGAAACTTACTTTCACACTAGAGCAAAAACTAAAAGCCACACAGGTTCATCGTTTTACGATGTTTCATTGGCATTACAGAGTGTGTCATTGCTCCTTTTCAACAATTGTAATTCGCGGAAGGCTATTTTTTCTAACTGATTTTGGTACTGAGCCGTACAACCATCAAGTCAGCAGCAAAGACAGATGCTTTTTACCCTAGCCCCAATGCGTGACACTAGATATGTAATCCCAGGTAATCAAGAGTATTGTTGCAATCGAAGATAGCGCTCAAGCGGTGAGCTTTCTCTTTTTGTCGTCCAACAGTAGGTTGGTAAATAGAAGTAGAGACGGATCAAAGAATCTGTTAGTGCACGAAAAACGAATTTGTTAATGCAATGTAAGATTTATTTCAAGGCACAAACAATCCAAAGCTCTAGAAAATATTCAAAATTTCGATGTTGAAGAACCTGGGATTACTGAAGTGCATGCTTGGATAGAATACGGAAGAACAGTGGCATCAAAATCAAGGCTGATCTAAGGAAAAGCGAGCAATTATAAGCACACGTTTGACTTTAAAATGATGTGACATTCCTATTCGAAAAATGCTACTTTTATGTTTGTTTCATTTTAATACTTTAAGTTACACTTCTAGTTTATTATTATATGAGGTTGTGGTCAACTGGTTGTCGTTTCCGGATATCTACCAAAGAATTCTGGAGTGAAAGAAGTCGGAGTAGACTGGAGGGAGCAGGTTGGTCTACCAAAATATTTTTTACCTAGAACCGAGACTAGATACAATTTGACTCTGTCATCGGTGTAAAAACAAATCGAATGCGACTTAAAAAGAATAAGAAGTATACTGCAATAATGATTGCAACTCCCCATTCCGTAACTTTGAATTTACCCCTAAAAGACACGAGGATATGGTTGCAATAGCACTATAATTACTACAAAGGCAAAACAGATACTGGAAGATAGTAATAATTGCAGATGATTTCGGTCTTTTCTACTCAATAGCACAGAAAACATCTATTGTACCTTCCCGACCTGAAATGCTAGTTCCAAAACAAATTCGCCTACAGTGCAAGACATCTCGATTAACTTGTGATGCTTCGCATGCGAACTGCTTGCAAAACTTTGTGTTGACTGCAAAATTAGAGTAAAATATTGAATTCAAATTGCTATCTTTTACGAATCTCCGACTTGATTTGAGAAGTTCGTTGCTCAGTCAGCTGGTATCAGAGTTCTTCTGCCCATTGATAATGAATGCGGTATGCTATGGACGTCTAAAAGAGTCATTGCACTTACGAAGCGTGCATATTTTCTATCTTCCGAAGAGAACACTATTTCAACCCTCAAGATACTAGGCTAATTACTTGAATCAAGAGTAGATCAAGTGCAATCTATGATTGCTGATGCAAAAGTTGCTAGGTCTTATCCCCTGATGGTGGAAATACCATTCACAACTACATTAAGCTGGAACTGACTGACCGAGCACAGCGAGCAAATCTACAAGCTTCCGAGGGAATGGACCATCGATTACTCAATTCGGGAGAAGAGGGTGACTGCATGCGTGAGCTAAGCAATAAGTTTCTAATGAACTTCGTTACAGGATATTTACAATTCAATAGAATAGAAAATACAATACAGATCATTGCATAGAATCCCCCCTTTGAAAAGCAGACTCCTTCAGCGATGTCAGATCTCCCGCACGGGCCAGTCACGATTCTGTACAGTATCGGTACAGTACTGTAGTCCGCGTCACTCTCGATCTCGTGAGCGCTAGAAAGGAACATTAAATATTCAAGTCCCACGTGTATGAATTTATCATCAGCGGACCAAGCCTGTACAGTATTCTTTTCTGCACAACAAGACCACTGTACCGTTCTGGTCTAATCAATAGGAAGTTTGCATGCAATAGAAATTGTTTGTTTAATCGTCTAAGCAGCGAAGATAAGAAATGGAAATCCACAACAGCACAACTGTCTACGTTGCTTTCCAGTGCCTCACCTTTTTAGTGACGGATCATGTCGCGCTTGAAGGTTATTTCGTTGCTGCTCATCATTCGCATCGTTTTACAGTTAGCCGATACATAGAGGCATCGTTTTCGCAATATATTACATGGCCGAGGTGTGCCTATGCTCCTCCAGAAATTTGTCCAATTTCTACATACTGAACAGACCAACTTTGCACCACAAGGATAGCCAAGGAAAGAGGAAAGGCATGTAGTTACAACATGTCAAAGGTATCCACAAAAATCGCAGTCTTCCTAATAGCCTCCATCTCCACGAGCATGCTGGCGACCATTCGACATATTTTTCCTTGCGACTCGTTGGTATTGTCGTAGATACAATGCAGTACTTGACGAAGTTGTTTCACGCGCAAAAGTACATCGTCTTCCGCCACACTTGCTGCTATTTCGCATATTTTCACTTCCTGTTCCGCTTCCGAACACGCATCAAGAGCACGCACAAGTTACAGGTCATCGACCTTGAGACCGCTACAGCGCAATTGTGTTTCAACGAGCTTCGCTCGCGCGTCACGTAAAAGCTTGCAGCATTTGCGCATATAGTCATACGCGGCGTGTAGCCTTTGACTTGTTAATTTCTCGCGCTCATACGGGCGCATTTCATTAACAGTAAATGCCTTCAGTTCCGTCTCGAACTTGAGGTCCAACACCCGAGCATGTGCGCGACCCTGAGCGCTAGGCTTCCCTTAAACCTTTGATATCTAGCCATACGCTTCTGTGAGTCCCGTAAACGCTTCCGACGCAGCGGCCTTGCACGCTTTTGATATTCCTTCCATGTGAAATTGGTCAAGTTCCCACGGCGTCCGGATGAACCGCCGCCTCCTTCAGTCAACTATTCGAGGGTCAAAAGGTATGCTCAAGAGTTTCTCGGCTTCAAACGGTCAAACACACTTGTCGTCACAAGCAGATGACACGAAGTGAACGGGACTTGCGAACAAACCTGTGCTGATGTCTGTTCATCATGTTAGGTAGCAAGACTAGTGCACAACCCAGAACACAAATAGAAAGAAGAGGGATGGAGGGCTACAGGTCCCGCTGTGAAAACCGATACTTCGCTGCATGGTCCATCCGCATTCAGGGTCAAGTACGCCAGTAGAATGGCTAGGAGGAAATTGCTCGGTCGTGGCCAGAAGAGAAATGGGTCATTGTGAGGATTCACGGTAAATTCGTTTTCATCACATTCATCAACAGTTTTAAAGCATGATAGATATCATTGTTCATGTTGGAGAAATCGAAAGGACGGTAGTGCTTTCTAACCCAAGCAAAATACAGTGCAGTATCAAAAAAATGCAGCACTTGACACGTAATGTACGTACTAATGAACCTTCGTTTCTAACCACTGATGCGTACTTGTGATCGACACGCAATATCACGCGCATTCACGGAGCGCTTAAGAGTGTAAAGCTTGGGCGTATGGCAGTTGATATTTTTTCCAGTGATGCCCAATAAAACACATGTCCAAAAACCTTTCCTAGCCACAAGCATGAAGCGGACACTTTTCTACTATTGAGAAATGAGTTAACTTTGCAGAGCATTGAAGAGCATTGCAGAGATTCTGTAGACAGTCAATTTGATGAGCAAATGCATGAGGTAACATTTATGAGGAAGTGTGCGTTAGGAGGACATAGAAGAAAACAGAAAAAAACAATGATCACGCCAAGGACCGCCTCCATTGCGATGGTTAGGTCATAGCATCACCTCGATTTACCCTATTTCCGTCCGTTAGATGTGTGTTAGCTAGATTGAGTGGCCCATGCCTTACCTTCCACGTTGAAGTGCAGCACACCATTGGCAACTCTCACTAAAGAGCACACGAACGTCCAACAATACCGAAGCATCATAATTGCCGTGGTTCTATGTGCGCGGCGATTGTTTTTGTCGCCTCAAACGAAGAAGGCGTCTTGCTAGCTTGCACAGAGTTCCGCCATTGCTCTAGCGTCTTCGCGACATATGGATGAGACGAAAACCAACAACAATGCGGCGTCGAACCGACATATTTCTACAGTATCTCCTCTCCAGAAGCGTGACGGGTTTCTCCGTGGCAAACGCGGATACATCCACGGTCAACTGATTCGGTGCGCTCTAATTCTACTGGTCGAGTGAATAACGAAGTGTGTGGATTTGCGAAAGGTGGGTGACACACTATGGCCTTGCATTCGCCACTCTACAGTACAACAGCCGCAAACTCGTGCCGCGCATAACTGATTTACTATGTGCAAGTGTTCAAAAACTCGAATCAGTCACGTATTCTCGATCTATCGGGAGTATTGTCGATGTCTTGGTGAACTTCTCGTAGATGAGGTGTTGTTGTGTTGTGAGGTTTCACGATGTACACGGCGGCTGTGAGAAGGATGAATAGGCGCTGGTGGGGATGTGCTCGATCGAGGATTCGCATTTTGATGTTGACGTGATTGATGAGCGGGAGGTAGATGGGGTGAGCCACCATTTCGTGGATGATAATCAGGTCCTAACAACGCTTGAACTGACGGTAATTGAGGACGTTGAGATGAGGAAGAAGATGAAGATCCATGTCCATACGATGAAGAAGAAGGCGTGTTGTGAGAAGAGGGAGAAGCGCTTGAGCTCGCAATCCCAGCTCTTCGTTCATGACTTCGCATATGGGACTTGAGAGAACTTTGCCAACGAAAAGATTGCTTACAAATAGAACATTCGTAAGGTCGTTGATCTGTGTGTGTGCCTAGGGAAGGTGTTAGTGGATAGCAATAATATACGGAGGATGATGGTGAGTGGACAATCGATGGATAAGTAGAAAGTGCGAGTAAAACTTACGAGCATGCGAATAATAATTCCACATTTTCTTCACTCTCCTGTTGCAACCGCTATACGGGCAGATGATATACCGAACACCATCATGAACTTCGATGATGGGATCAGGCACGGCATCGTTTTGTCTCATTTCACGAATCGGTCGGTGGCTTTGTTGTGGTTGCTATTGTTGTCAAGTTTGTTGTCCATGCACACAAGCTGAGGGACAAGTGATTTGGTTAATGGCAATCCAGTCAAGTTGAGAGGAAGGGAAGGTTGTGGGCAACGGCAAGCCACGAAAAACGAGTTGAGGGTGTGAAGAATTCGAAAACGAGCTCAGGTGTAGCAGATGCGAAGCAGGAGCCTAGGCAAAACAAATAAAAACATAATTTAAAGTACTGGAGTCGGAACGGAGGGGTTTAGATATGGCTGCTTCGTTCGTTCTTCTTTGAGGGTGGGTATGCTGTGACACAGCACGGTATTGTGAGCGCATCACTTCCGTGTGTGCGCGTGACAGGGTTTAGGAAATGCTGTGACCTTCTCGGATCCACCTTCGACTCGGCATGTTTCTTAATCCTACCGCTGCATTTCCTTCTTGCCTGCGTGACCGGCTAGAGTAGCTGCACACCACAGATGAAATGAAGGGCGCAGTCAAAGCACATCGCTGCTTATCCGTGATGTCATACCTCTATTCTTTGGCAGTTTCTGCCTGCATTAAATTTCCACGCTCGCACTCCCCTTCTTCCTTTTCAGCCACATAATCTCCCATATGGAGCACAAACGATCTTCTGGTAGCATCAACATATCTGTCTGTCCATTCTCCTCGACAGTACATTTCTCGACGAGCACCACCACCTTTCTCATCCAACTCCTCTATTTACTGCTGCTATTGTGCTCGTCTTGTGGTGCCCGTCTTACTCGACATTTCCTTTCGTTATTCTTTCGTGCTTCAGCACGCTCTAGATATCGACCTCATCTCCAAAACATGTTCTCGAGACAAAGCCACTTCATCCCCTGCATGCATCAGTTTCATTTTTGAGGCTGTCTGTCATTTATCCACGACTCCGCGTCCGCTCTATTAACAACAAACGACTATACAGTGCGGTCCTAATTTTCTCATCCGATTTCTGTACCGTACTGTACTGTACAGTACCTGAATTGCTAATTACTTTTCTGTTGCAAAAAGTGTTTCATATCGGAAAATAACAGAAAATATTAAATAACCCTCGAACCGAATCCGACATCATAAACCTATCACCAATCCCTACCGACTACCAATAACCGACAAATACAGTGCAAGGCAAGTGCAAATAAAAACCGCTACCGATCAACACTCTGTCGTACATCATGTCACTCGCATTTTCGTCGGTTTCGCCGGGTCACCTGAGTGTCGCATGAACAATCGTCGCTCACTTCAATCTTCAGTCGCCCAAACTAATGTGTCGTTCAACTCGTCGCGCCCAATTATCGAGCAGGCCCTGACTTTTAACATTGTACCACCTTGGCACCATTAAATCTGTGCCATCGATTCGTCATTATGGAGAAAAGAACGTGCACATGAACAAGTACAACCAGCTCTTATCCGAGTATTACACCACCATATCTCTTCCCAAAGACCCAAGGAACGAAAGGACTCTTCTCTTCAGTCAACACCAACCTACATAATCACAATCGTCGTACAACTGCCCTGGGAACTTGTGTCACATGGGCGAAGTTTTCAAAATGAAGGATTGTACAACGGAAATCCCTTGAAGCCAGCAACCAAGTGAGGAAAAGTTACAATGTTTACTACCTCTACGAAACCAACCAGCCCGTGCGATATGCGTGACCCTACTGACACGCATTCGTGATAGGTGAGCATGGTGAATCGCGAAAACGAGACGAGATTACGCGGCAACGGGTTCAATAATCAATTCGGAATGAAAGCGGCGAGTTACAGTGCGCGGCGTTGGTGGAACGAGTCGATGAGCTGCAAGCGATTCCCACGATACTCATCCATCCACCTATCAATACAGCGCAGTTCACGTTTGGAGAGGTTTCGTTGCATCCACTCACGCATGATGTGTTCGCTGCCAACCCACCGGGTTAATACGACGATCATCTCACCACGCTTCGTGTCGTCGTTACCCCAACGCTTCTTGTTCGTGTATATATGCGCAATCTTCTTCTCCAGATCGCGGTGGGTGGCGACCTCATCGCGGCGCCATCGGTCGACATCGTGCAGCGTCTTCTCCACCAGCGTGTAAATGTCGCATAGTGTCATGCTCAGGTTTTGCCAGGCGGTGATGAGCTGCTCCAGATGATCCTGCGTCATGTGCTCGCAAAACAACTCCACTGCTTTCCCCATCGACCGGCACACGATCTCGAGCGTCACCGTGTTCTTCTCTTCGAACTTGCGATTCGCACGCTTAATCAATTGTGCGTCCTTGTCGAAGTCTTCGATGATATCCTTGTACGCTCGAGCCATTATCAAGTCGTCAACCAACGACGACGTAAGGGAGAACCGAGCAAAACCTCCCCACCACAACTGTAGATCGTGGGCATCTTCCCGTGTCAGCGATTCAATCGGTCGTGATTGTAATGACGGCAGGATGTCGCTCCACATGTCACTCATTTCCAATCGACATGCGTTATGTGGCATTGCTATGGCATTACTGCACATGTTCGTTCGGCTGAGGTCGTACTCAGCCAACTTGAGTTCCGGATGTTCACTCAGTACAAAATCGGGAATAGCTGTCAACGGCACGTGCGACTTGTCGGTGCTGGGTGCCGCGCTATCTTCCCGCGGATTGATCCCGCCACTACTCTGATTCATCATGACACTGATAGACGGCATAACCGTGGCGTTCGAAGACCGTCCACCCACGGTGAACGCAGATATAGTGGATAGGCGCGCTGTGGCCGTAGATTCGCGCCCCGAGAATTGGGGACCCAAAGAACCGGCGACGATGCCACCGCCTTCGGGGCCTTCCATCACCTGTTCGAGGGGCATATCGACGGTTTCGTCCGAGTCCGCTACGCTTGCCTCCGTAGTGCTTCCATTGGGGGGCGCGTCTTCGACCTGCTCTTCCTTGGGCGGCGTATCAGCTTGGACGCTGTCCTTGTTGGGGCTGCTGCCACCAAACAACCGTAGTCCGAATGCCATGACGATAGTGCGAAACCACCCAGTCACGCCAAGCTGATACTGGCTTGCCAGTTCGATAGTTCATTGCTCGATGGGGAGTTGCTGAATTCAAATGGTGGGCGATGCCTACGTCATCAATTTCATGGTTAAAATTTTCATGGCTTGCATGCCTAGATCCCCACCTCATACACTTCATCGTTCCTTCATTTTCTTATCTTTATTTTTTTAATCGTCGATCTACAAATTACGCGTAGAGTGTTGGCATTGTAACAGCTAGAACAAGCCCTCATCCCATTACAGTGTACCGTGCTCAGCGCGTGATTAGACATTCATTTTAATTCTATCAGTCAGGAGCTTTCACTGTTAGAGCAATGCTGTTACGAATTGCGAAGTCGAATTCCTTCAAACATGGATTCAAACTCTTAGAATTTCAACTATTTTGTAAGCAGGTGTCAGAAAAAAACAAGCAAATGAGAACTTGTCCTTCTTGCTCTTTGTTTCTTCAACTCGCTTTGAAATGAAATTATCATTTCGATTTCTCTGATATCAATTGCACGCTCCAGGTGGAAACCATCTTTCTCTTTCCTTAGGAGACGATATTTTGGCACAATAATTCTTTGGATCGTTGTAGTCTCGTGAATGTCTCCCTGCGTATCCATCCATACTGGATCCAATATCTATATATGTGTGGTTCGGATCGGATAGAGTTAATTCTACTGCCAATATTTTCGCTATTTTACCACCAGCCAATAGAACAACCATAGACTCTCCTCTAAGATGTTTTCGAATTTCTCTAATTGTCGCATCCAGCGTCTCGTAGGTTGGTGACGGAACAATGATGGAATTTCGAAAAACTGGTAGACTCCTCAAGTGTGACGGGATGACGGCTAAGGTTTTTCGAGAGCACTTCTCGATTTGATCACGCCACCCTACTTTTTTCGCTGACATAGGGTCACCTGCATTCAAGTAGAAGTAGTCGTAAAATCTTCCCCCGTTACTGAATGATTTCCAGAGCACTTGCAGTTCTTTCGACTTGTTGCCGCAGAAGAACCAACCTCCAACATTCAGGTATATGTCGGGATGATGAGCTGCGATGCGGAAACTATTTTGCAAGCGCGGGTTGGTTAGTAGTCCTGCATGAATAGTTTCTCCATCGCCCCATCGAACCCACGAAAAAGGTTGTTTTGAACACAATTTCGCCAAGCACTCGTCTTCTGCATTGTCATTTCGCAATAATCGGGTCACACTATTGTCACATGATTTTCTCCGACTGTAATTTCTGTGCCTCAAAGTGGTAAGGCTTATCCCCGTCACCGCTATCAAAAGAATAAGAGCGCAATATCTTCTGTATCGTACTTCCACGAGTGCTCTTGCCTGCTTGAGTGTAAAAGAGCTAGGCATTTTGCTTATGTACAAAATCAAATCATCAAGAAACAGACCTAAATAATCTAAGATCAAAACAATTCCCTCATAGGGCCAGTTTTAATCATTTTAAATGCGGATGTCGCATGCACATGTCTCTATAGAAATTGCTGGCTACGGATTTTTCTCCCTCTCATTCTTTCTATCAATGCTTTGGATGTTAGCCAGAATCATACTAGTTTGTCTTTTTTCCTCTAGTTTTCTATGTTCATGAGTTGATTCCGGTAAAAGAAGGAATCGGATGATTGTCGAGCCCAGAATAGTTCTAGTTCGCTGCTGAATATCTATTACCCTCGACCATAATTTATCCATGATTGTTGTTACCGTTTATATCTTTTGGGAAAATAAATAAACTACTAGACATTGGACTGGTCTGGATCAAAGAATATGGATTTTTGTACACTAATCAATACCGAAGTTGTATCACAATATTCATTTGTGAGAACAATAATAAAATTTGTAGGATATCAGCAATTTAATGTTTAGGTGAAAATTCTAAGCAGTAGCTATTGCTTTTATTACGAAATAAATCTGCTTGATTTACATACGCAAAAGAAACGTATTATGAAAAATTTCTTGTTTCGTATTGTAAATCTCTTGCAATCTGAGAAGTCTGGTTGCATCTCAAATATCTAACAATAGCGCTTAATCTGGTCCAGTACAAGCTATTGCATCTCTAGATCGAAAGTAGGACTAGTTCGATGTGATTCGAAGATGGGAAAACCCTTTTTTGGATATCATTGAGCAGTTGCCATCAGAAATAACACGAAACCAGCCTTCGAAATAATTCAACTAGGTACAAAACATGAAGATTCTGACAAAAAAGTCTTCCAACAAGTAACGTCAACCTTAGTAACCGACATACCCGACACGAAGCATGTTTTTGCGAATGAAAAATAAGTATTTGAGGCACAGCCACAACTGCACTGACCCGAATGTCTATACCTCACTTTTGAACTGTGTCTATACCATAGTCCGACAGCAGAAAGAGGAAAGGGAACCTTGTACCGAAGAACAAGGAAAGAGGCGGAAGTTAGAATATCTTGCAATAAAATTACTCCAAACATATCGATATGGCAATCGATTCTAGTCACTGCACTTTATTGTATCTGAATTCTGTACCCATTCTGTGACTATCTCTAGAATAAGTACTGCAATGAAATACTGAACAGAGTTATGTACTATTATCAAATATTTATATACCAAGAAAGAAATTTAGGAAAGAATATAGGGAACTAGCACTTATATTGGTTGAACAGAATATCGGGTCGTTTCTTGTGATTAAGTCCCACGTATCATTGTGCGAAAAATACAATGCATGGGCCTGAATTCTAGTACAAGAACATTAGAATTCATACAGCAATATTGCTAGTTTTGATTCTGGATACTTAACTCATTTATTAGAATTTCTTCTTAACACTTGAATATGCTTTTATTGAATTATTGACAAGATGATTAGTCAGTAGAGGTACTGAGAGCTAATGCATGACTAAAATTTTCAGTTTGAAAAAACATTCACAGGACTATAAGCATCTTATTTATCAATAGGACAATTTTAATTCTGATAGAGCGAAGTTAGTTTACAACTTAGCCGAGTAAAAAAATGGATAGAACAAATCAAATAACCCGCTCAAATCTCTTCCTCGAATCCAGTCGACATTTTGTTACTACCTCAAGTTGAAACTGCGCAAACAATTAACATAAATCACATCCACTAGTGAACTTTGTTACACATTATTACCAAACTAATGGAGTGCATTAACTAATGAATATTTACATATCTTGGCGAGATCCATGAATACATGAGGGAAATAGCCAACTACAAAAATGGTCTTTCTAGCTAATACTGAGTACAATAATACAATAATCAGATCAAACTGAAATTTACACAGATATTTCAGTCAGATGGCAGAACTACTACATCGATAATCTGTTCTGTTGCTTCTGTAAGCTCCTGGTCATGTTCCAGCTTAGATTCTTTGTACCTTAAATTCCTAGAATTTTGTAGCCATTGTTTATAAACTTTATACTGTTCCTCATTTACGTATACTTTTTCATTTATAGTGCGATGTGAAGGTATGGCGTGATTAAAGTTCAGTTGAATTGGAATCCGTAATTGTTCTTTGCTCATACAATGGCCACGGTACTAATAGTCCCGGTGAGGTGTGTTCGCTAGCCGTATCAGGCTTTATTGCAAAGCAATGCGTGCTCCCGCACTAACTCGCTGTTCGCTCGTCATAGTAGGTAACTTGTCATACCAGCCATGCTTACAGATCGATATCCTTACAAATATTCGAGCCGAATGGGCATATTGTTCGGATGTGCTCTCAAATCTGTACTGCGAACAGTACTGTCATAAGAATACAGATCACTATTATATAAGTTTACCGATTACTAAAAAATATTTTCTGAAAACGCTTAAAATAAATACCGCATGCATTCTAGCCAGTTAAAAATTTCTCGTAATAATTGAAGAATTCTGTAATCTCCGGTAATTACAGTAAATAAGAAATGATTGTATCAGATCGTCTGTGAAGTATATCTTGCAACACATGTTTCGATACCATAGATTATGGAAGATCATCAAAAACAGTCTAAGATTCATTGGAAGTTACTTTTAACTTCAACCAAATTTCTTTCGATATTTTGACCAATCACCTGCTTACCTCTGAGGCGCTATTTTAATTAATTCTTTGTAGAGCAGCTTGATCTTGAAATATACAACCTGGTTGGTTGGGCCCAATTCTTCTCAAAATTAAAAAAGTCACGAGAATGTTTCTCATAATCCTTTCAGAAGTTGTTTTAGCGAAAGCAATTCAGAGATAGACAAAAAACAATGATCAGTTACGAAATATTTTCGAATTTGAAATGTAACTGGATAAAAATTTTGTTACTGACCAATTATCACGAATTTTTCGTAGATACCCTGAAAATTAAGTTCTATATTGCTCAAACTATTGCAATACTTTGGATGCCTCTATGCATTTTCAACTCATCAAACTGCTAGAATCCAATATAAGTGGTGTTGTAAAGCGTTGCCATTGACGGATATCGATATGATCCATAGTATTACCCAAAACAGATAGAAAAATGAACAAGATGAATATGGGAGAACCAATAAGCACATTCAACAAAAAATCGTAGTTCTTTAGATCGATTTGTTATTCTGCTAGAAAGCTGAAATTAAATCAGAAGCTAGTTGCACAGTGAAATTCCAAACAATAGAACATTTAACTCATAATAGAAACCAAGGAGCTATCTTAGATACTTTCATTGAACTTAATCATAAACTATGAATCATTCAGAAAGTTCGCAGAGTAATGTTTCGCAAAAATTAGGAATGCTTATCTACTGTCGATTATAAAATGAAATATTTTTGTAGAGTCCAAGGGGCTAGGTGGCGATCATTTCTAAAGGAAAAGAATCAAGGATGCAGGAGCATTCACCTCGTTTTAGGTATGATGACCAAGTTTCGTTATGAATTCTTTTCACCATAGAATTTCCATTTAGACTCCTGCTTCATAAATACCAACTGTTTTTAGCTGACTTTGATAACCGTGCGTATGTTCCAAACCCTGAGGATCAAGAAACTGTTAACATTAAATCATAGCGATTTCCGAGTATTCTAAATGATAATCAAAATCCTATGGAAGTGAGGCATATGCAGTTTCATCTAGTTCATGACTTCTAAATTACTAATAGGGAGTGATCGTGTAGACATCTGGAGACCTCTTTCAAAAAATTTTTGGCAGTAGTTATTCTCACCAACATGGCGCAGAACAGACGCTTATCTCTACCATTCAGGATTAGAAATCTCGACAGAATCCTATCAGTGGTAATACACCATAAAGCTTACCTCATAAAACTTCAGAAATTACTTGTCATTAGATGTAAAATAGCTTTTTGAGGCAGTATGGCAAGAAACAATTTTGGTTCGTTATAAGTTTCGTATTTGTTTTCAGTGACAGAGGACAACATTGTAAACAGTACATGATGTTCATACACGGAATATTACAATTGGCTAGAAAATTCATGCTTGATCTGGACTTTGATGTATTTGGAGTTTAATCTCTACGATAAAAAAAGAAAAATACATTCAATACTTCAAACTATCGACATATTTTTCGTTTACATTTTCCCAGAAGTCGATGGAAATTTTATGTTCTATCCTGCTGCAGTTGTAAAAC
>JAAUYH010000332.1_pt1 | contig 14175 bp, 10 predicted proteins | sample 7278061 | NCBI WGS metagenome assembly JAAUYH01 (sample SAMN14350203, study PRJNA611818) | marine sediment metagenome | isolation source: surface marine sediment (0.6m) | place: French Polynesia: Moorea | collected 2018-08
AGGGCTGTTTCAAAGTTCAATAATTTGACGATTTTGGATGATAGGGAGGTAGGGAAGTGGGGGAATGGGGAAATACCCAACAATTTGCTTGAAAATAAGCGTTCTTTTGTTTTTAAACTCTGACTAATTATTCTGGTTAAATCAACTGAAATAACTAATAATTCGTTGACTGACCAAAATTATTGTGAGATAAATTTTGTTGAAATAAGCGAGTTTTTGTCTAAAATTACCCCTATTTCCCTATCTCCCTATCTCCCCATCTGTCTCATACGAGAATGAAACAGCCCTGCCTTATTAAGGGGGGATTAAAAGGGGGGATCGTCTTTGCGCGAGAAATAATCTAAGTAGGGGTAACTCATAACCCCCACAAACACCAATTAATTTTTAACAATCGCCCCAAAATCAGCTAAGAGCCTAGCATGATTACGGAGTAACCCCAAAAGATTCAAACGATTCCGCTTAATATCAGGGTCATCCGCCATAATTAAAACACTAGTTTCCCCATCAAAAAAATTGTTAATAGTAGGAGCAATTTCTGCTAACCTATCTACCAATAATTGATAATTACGCTCTGCTTGAGCTTGTTGGGTTTGAGGGACTAAAGCTACTAAAGCATCATAAAAAGCTTGTTCTGAGGGAGACTCAAATAAATCAGGATTAACTAACTCATTGGGGTCTAAATCTTGATTACCTAAATCCCCTTTAACAGCTAAACGAGTGGAGCGATTAACAACTTCATAAATTTGATCTAACTGACCATTATTCCGAATTTCTTGTAAGAACAAAGCGCGATCGCGTATATCTAATAAATCTTCTAAAGCCCTAGTAGTATATTCCGAGTCATTATCCCCAATTACAGCATTAACTAAGTCATAATCCACATTTTTTTCATCTTGCAACAATGTGCGAATTCGCTGCATAAAAAATTGTCGTAAAATCATTACAGGAGATTCTAAACCACTATGAGAAGTGATAAAACTAGCTGAACTTTCTTCAAGTAATTGATTTAAATTTATGTCTAAATCTCCATACCAAGTAATGTTAACTACCCCATTAGCAGCACGGCGCAAAGCAAAAGGATCGTAAGAGCCACTAGGAATCATTCCCAAGCCAAAAATACTCACTAAAGTATCCAATCTATCAGCTAATCCTACTACTTGCCCGTTTAAAGTTTCAGGCATAATATCATCAGCACCTCTCGGTAAATAATGTTCAAAAATACCTCTAGCAACAGTAGGAGATTCCCCACTAACTAAAGCATATTTTTCTCCCATGACTCCCTGTAACTCAGGAAATTCGTAAACCATTTGGGTAACTAAATCCGCTTTACACAATAAAGCCGTACTCTCAATATCTTTGACTTCTTTTTCATTAAGTTGTAACTGCTCCGTGATAGAATTAGCTATTTCCATAATGCGATCTACCTTATCTCGCATTGTGCCTAAATCTTCTTGGAAAGTAACAGTTTCTAATTGGGGTAAATAGGTATCTAAATGCTCATCACAATCTGCTTTATAAAAGAATTGAGCATCTGCTAATCTGGCGCGAATTACCCTGGCATTTCCTTCTGCAATGATATCTGATTTGGTAGGGTTGCCATTAGAAATGGTAATAAAGTTAGGTAACAAATTATCTTCACTCTTATCTGACTTGTGAATCGGAAAATAACGCTGATGCGTCACCATTACTGTAGTAATAACTTCTGTAGGTAATTGCAAAAATTCCGACTCAAATTCCCCAATAACCGCCGTAGGATACTCTACTAAATTTACGACTTCTTCTAATAAATCAGGATAGATTTCGGCTGTACCATTTAGAGTAGCTGCTTTAGCTTTAATCTCTTCTTGAATTTTATGCGATCGCAGTTGCGAATCAACTTCTACATAAGCAGAGCGCAGACATTCTACATAATCAGAAGCTTGAGAGAGGGAGATGCTTTCAGGATGTAGTATGCGATGACCACGAGAAAGGCGATCGCTCTTTATTGTTTCCGAACCATTCACCAATTCCAGAGGTAAAATATCCCCATCTAGTAATGCTACTAACCAGCGAATGGGACGAGGAAACCGAATATCTCCATCACCCCAGCGCATAAATCTTCTACCTTCTAAACCTCTAATCCATTCAGGACACAACTCTTGTAAAATTTCTGCTGTAGCCCGTCCTAAGATTTTCTTTTGAATAAAAACAAATTCCCCTTTAGGAGTCTCTCTCAATTCTAAATCCGTTAATGCTACTCCCTGTTTTCGGGCAAAGCCTTCTGCTGCTTTGGTAGGTTTACCATCCTTAAATGCTACATTACCAGGAGGACCTTTGATTTCTTCTTGGCGATCCTCTTGCTTAGAAGCAACTCCTCTAATTAATACTGCTAAACGGCGGGGTGTACCATAAACCTCCACCGCTTCAGGAGTTAAAAACATCTCCTCTAAACTAGTCGGAATTTTAGCTTTCCATTGTGCGATCGCACTAGCCACAAAATCCGCAGGTAACTCTTCAACTCCTACTTCTAATAAAAAATTCACCATACTATTTTTTTTTTAACAGCTATCTTAAAAAGATTGACCTGGTGACGTACCCAGCGATAAATCGCGGGCTTCCTCTTTCATCTACAGTTGCCTCAACTACCCGAAGATAGTCTTGGTCTTACACCATATCCGCAGGTTTTACTGACCATTGCTGGTAGTACATTCCTGGCGCACAGCAAATGGCTGTACCGAGGCTGCATTCCCTCCGCCCGAAGGAATATACTTATTTTGGTTACAAGGCTCTTGTTTTTATCACTGGAAGGCTACGGTATTCACCTTCCAAACCTTGATTAGCTTCATACAAGCTAGCAGCTTTAGGCTTTGTACAACGGAGAGTTCGTAAGCTACGACTAATCTCTTCATTCCTCGCTTTATTTTACAAGATTATACGCGGGAGTCCGAAGGATAAATCGGGGAACAGAAGAAAGTTAAATTCTACACTTAGATGGACTCTTAATAATTTGCGATCGCTATTTCCCCAACAAACTCAAGTTGAATTGCGGATTAACTTAATGGTATGCAGTGTTTCCAACTATTACAATAAACATAAACCATTGAACATTGAGCAATTTTTAGTAGATTTAAAGCACTAAAAACCAAATCAGACTTGCCTGAACCTCGTTCATCTAAAATTGAACAGGGGACTTATAAGCAGGGAAAATGTTTAATGATCAATAATGTTGTAGCTCACGAGATATATAAAGATATATATGGCTGTTGCCGTCTTAATTGAAAATTTACAAAAAAGCTACGGGGATGTCTGTGCAGTCAAAGATATCTCCTTCACTGTCAACCAAGGAGAAATATTTGGCTTATTGGGTCCGAATGGTGCAGGGAAAACTACTACCATTCGCTGTCTATGTACCCTCGCTAAACCCGATGGAGGTAAAATTGAAGTAGGAGGAGTTTCTGCGATCGCAAATCCCAGAGCAGTAAGAAACCGACTCGGTTATGTCGCCCAAGAAGTAGCCATTGACAAAGTATTAACAGGTCAAGAATTACTAGAGTTACAGGCTGCACTGTATCACCTTCCAGCTAAAGAAAGAAAAACTAGAATACCCCAACTAGTAGAAGTATTAGGCTTAAAAGACTACATCAATAAAAAAACAGGTACTTATTCTGGTGGTATTCGCAAACGCTTAGACTTAGCAGCAGGGTTATTACATCAACCAGAAGTTTTAGTATTAGATGAACCAACAGTAGGTTTAGATATTGAAAGTCGTATGGTGTTATGGAATTTCCTACGGGAATTGAAGCAAGCAGGAACAACAGTCCTCATTACCAGTCATTATCTCGAAGAAATAGATGCTCTAGCAGACCGCTTGGCGATTATAGATAAAGGAGTAGTAATTGATGAGGGGACACCATCAGAGTTAAAAGCTCAAATTGGAGGCGATCGCGTCACCCTACGCATTCGGGAATTTACTCCCCAAGAAGAAGCAGAAAAAGCCCAAAATATACTGGAATCTCTACCCTTTGTGGAACAAGTAATTATTAATACAGCCCAAGGTAACTCTCTTAATCTAATAGTTCAATCAGAAGCCAATGCTTTGAGTCAAATTGAGCAATCTTTAAATGGTATAAATTTACCAACTTTTAGCCTAGCTCAATCCCGTCCTAGTTTAGATGATGTCTATCTGGCTGCAACTGGTCGTACTCTAATGGATGCAGAAATTGCTGCTGCGAGTACTAGAGACATCAAAAAAGAGCAAAAACAACAGATGAAATAAATATAACAGTGCCAATTCCTTCGTAAAAGGTAATAGGTAATAGATTATTTCCCAATCATCAGCCCCTTTGATCTGAGTCTATTTAACCCAATAAATCCAAACTCATTTAGGAAACAAACAATATGGTAGCAACAAGAAAAATCAATTCCGCTTTAGCTCCCAACCCTCGCATTACAGAGGAAAGAGAAATTACTAGTAGTCCTCTAAGCAACTTTATTCAAGAAACTTTGGCACTCACCAAACGTCTATTGATACAGCTTCAGCGTCGTCCATCTAGCCTCATGGCGGGAGTAATTCAGCCATTTATGTGGTTGGTCTTGTTTGGAGCATTATTTAGTAAAGCACCCCAAGGTTTATTTGGTGAAGACCTCAGTTATGCTAAATTTCTTGCACCAGGAGTAATCGTGTTTACCGCATTTTCTGGAGCATTAAACGCTGGTTTACCAGTAATGTTTGATAGAGAGTTTGGCTTTCTTAACCGTCTATTAGTCGCGCCCTTAGCTTCCCGTTACTCCATCGTTGCTGCTTCTACTATTTACATTATTGCCCTCAGCTTTATTCAAACCGCAGTGATAATAGCAGCTAGTGCCTTTTTAGGCGCAGGATTACCAGGAATTGCTGGTTTAAGTGCGATCGCCTTAATAGTCTTTTTAATAGTATTAGGAGTCACTGCTTTAAGTTTAGGATTAGCCTTTGCTCTACCTGGTCATATTGAGTTACTTGCTGTTATCTTTGTAACTAATTTACCCTTGCTATTTGCCAGTACCGCTTTAGCACCCCTAGACTTTATGGCAGGATGGTTACAAATAATTGCCAGTCTCAATCCTTTAACTTATGCCATCGAACCTATCCGTTATCTCTATCTTCATGGAGATTGGGCAATTAACACCTTAGTGATGAATACTCCTTGGTTAGATATGAGCTTTGGAGTTGTAATTTTAATCCTATTAGCTTTTGATGCTTTAGTTTTATTGGCAATTCAACCCCTATTACGCCGTCGTTTCGCCTAGCACCTATGTAAAACACCTATGACAAATCAACTTAAACCTCTCAATATCCTTTTAAGCTTCGGAATTATCACCGCCATAATTCCTGGCTACAATCCATCTGCTATAGCACAGTATATAAATCCTGATGACAATACTGGTTATCAATCAAACGAAAAGGATTCTTTATACGGAGATGGTATTTCAGGGCTTAATCCTCTGGAATTGATCCATCGCGCCAATTTAAGCAATGGTAGGACTGCTGAAGAATTTAGTCAAGATTCTATTGGACAAATTCGAGATTCAGCCTCAGATTTTAAACTGTTGCAACAACAAAAAATCTTGCAACAGTATCAAATGCAACAAACAGAATCAGTAACAGAGCCAATACCCGAATAACAAACAATAACATTTTCCTAATTCAAGCGATCGCTTTTTCAGGCGATCGCTTTTTTTCCAATCTGTAGATATTTTTCACAATTTGACGGTTTATTGAGTCTGAAATCAAGAAAATTATGTATTTTAATATACAAAATATTTAATAAAAACTCTCCTTTTTGCCCTCCCCCCAATCCCCCAATCCCCCCGAGAGGAGACTTTTCCACAGATAGGGAAAAAATATCCCCAGTTTTCCACAGGTTTTCCACAAATAAGAACAGTTAAACTAACAGTTCTCTATTTCCATAATCTATAGTACTATCGAACTGCTTAAGTAATAATTTATTGTTGCCCAATAAAATGAAAATAGTTTGTAGTCAGAGTGATTTAAAAAATAATTTAGCCTTTGTCAGTCGTGCTGTACCCTCTCGCCCTGAACCTTTAGTGTTAGGTAATGTCTTGCTAGAAGCGGATGAAACTACCAAAAAATTAACCATGACGGCTTTTGATGGACGTTTAGGAATTCGTACCAGTTTCCAAGCGGATATACCAGAAGGAGGGATGATTACTCTACCAGCCAAACTATTCAATGATATAGTATCTCGGTTGCCAGAAATGGAAATTACTTTAACTTGTGATGCAGAAGAAGACAACAGCAATTTAGTAGCAACTCTCAGTGCTGCATCCAGTAAACTACAACTTAATGGCATGGATGCAGAAGAATTCCCCGAATTACCCGTAGTTAGCCAGGAAAATACTGTTGATTTACCGATTACTTCGTTTCTTGAAGGCTTAAAAGGTTGTTTGTTTGCAGCCAGTACCGAACTATCAAAAGAAGTACTAACAGGAATTCATGTATCTTCTACCGAAGCAACAACCCTGGAATTTGCAGCTACAGACTCTCATCGCTTATCTGTAGTTCAAATCTTTCTTGATGAGTCTGAAGCATCAGAAGATAAGGACAGATCCTCTGGGGAAACTCCAGACGCTGGTGATGTAAGTTCTCAAATTAAGCTTCCTGAATTTGCGGTAACTATTCCAGCTAGAGCCTTAAGAGAATTAGAAAAAATGCTAGGGGATGAAACAGGAAATCAAAAAACCTTTCGGATGCGCTACGACGATACACAAATTATTTTTGAGGGAAGCTCTCGTACTCTAACCACTCTGAGATTAACAGGCGCGTATCCCCCTTATCAACGCCTCTTACCTAGTACTTTTGTTCGATATGTAGTATGCGATCGCAAAAGACTCTTAAGCAGCCTGGAATTAGTATCAGTTATGGCACAGAAAAATAATATAGCCAAATTTAGCTTAGACTCTGTCCAAGGGGAACTCACTTTATCCGTTGACGCTCAAGATGTAGGAAGTGCCAAACAATCTATCAGTGCCGAGATTACAGGAGAAGATATTGATATTGCCTTTAACATTAAATATCTCACAGATGGACTCAAAGCAATAAGGGGGACAGAAGTCAAAATGCAACTCAATGAATGGAATCAACCCGTCATCTTCACGCCTCTAACTGGCTTAAAAATGACTTATCTGGTAATGCCTGTGCAAATAAGAAGCTAAATTATTATATTATCCATCTGCGTACTCAAACCTGTTAATATGTCCCAAAAGCTAGATACCCACGAACCATCAAGCAAGTTATTAAGTGCTGGTAAAATCGCCCTTGTAGCCTCTATTATTTTGCACTTATTAATATATAAATACGGGTTTCCTCAATTAATGATTCGAGAGAATAAAGTTTCAGTAGAAGCAACTGTAGCAACTATTGAACTCAACCCCTTTGAAGCGTCCCGTCTTCCAAATCTAGAACCTCAATGGGAAGTACCAAACTTTAGCAGTAGTTCCTTAGATGGCGCAGCCCCTCCCTTTGCTTTTCCTTCCTCTATTACTCCTACTCTAGGGGATTTGCCCAATCTTCCTCCCTTACCAATTCCTTTACCACCTAACTTTCAATTACCATCCTTACCTCCTCTTCCTCCCATCAGTACCAACATTGAATTACCTCCTATTGGAGATTTTTCCGCTCTTCCTTCACCACCACCCCTAGAAGACTTAGACTCTGTAACTACTCCCACCACTCCTCAAGAATCACCATCACCAGAAGCAATTAAACCACCACCAGAAAAACCACCCGAACCGACTCCAGAAACTAAAAAAGAACCATTACCCACTCCTCAACAAATTGCAGCAGTTCGTGAGCAAAAAATACAAGGAGAGATTAGTAATATTAGTGCCAGTTTGACAAAACAAGAAATCGGAACAACTGACGAAGATGCAAGAAAAAACTATATTGCTTGGTTGACTAAGGTTAAAACCATAGAACCCGAAGTTGTGGACATAGAAGGTATCTATCCCAAAGATGCTTGTATCAGAAGATTAGAAGGAACAAGCGTTTATGGAGTAGTAATAGACAGTAACAATACTGTTGTTGCTTTGGAATTAATTAAAAGTGCCAACTATCCAATATTCAATCAACAAGCTAGTAAAGATATTCAAAATCGAGATTTTAGTAACAATACAGGTCAACCTAAACCTTATCGAGTCAACGTCAATTACAAATACAATGTAGAAATTTGCCCATCTCTAACTTTACCCTCTCTGAGAAAAAAAACAGAGACTCCTACTCCCACTCCTAAAGTTGAACCCACTCCTACTGAGGAAACTGAGGAAAAAACTCCTTTACCATCCCTCAGAGAAAGGTTACAGAATACTCCTCTACTGGATGATGATTCCATTAAAGAAAGACTAAGAAACAGTCCTGCTTTATAAAACCTACCCAAAACTAGACAAGCTAGATTGGTGTTTACTATCTACTTCACACGGGACTGTCGGCAGCACCCCTGACCTAGACCTTAAAGCGGTCAAGCCAACCGCTATACTTGTATAGTTTTCCAGATTTAAACTGGCATTAAAATCTCTATCTAGACTTTTTTGGCAACTAGGGCAGTTGTAAACTCGTATAGATATAGGCATTTTCTGCGGATGACCACAATTACTACACAATTGACTACTGGGAAAGAATCTATCAGCCAGAGTTAAAACTGACCCATAACGTTGGCATTTATAGTCCATATTTTGTCTTATCGATATAGAAATCGACATCGCAGATTTGGCTTAAGAGCTAATTTAATTGCGGGAATTTATAATCATGAATTAGCCTTATAAATTGGATTGAAAAATTAAATTTATTCATTAATTTCAGTAATTAATTAATTACTGAAACAATTTCTGCTGTCAATTTTTATATCAGGCGATCGCGCAGCGCCAGCTTCGCTGATCGCGGAATAATAGATAATCGAAAAAATCTCTCAATTCTTACTATTTCAATGGGTAAAAAATGAAATAAAAATAACCCATAATCATACCACAAAATATTTTTGCAAGAGTTCTAAGGTTAACTTGTTACCAATGCCCTAGGAAGATAAAATATTCTAGTGGTCGAAATAAATTATGAAATATGGGTGTTGGAGTTCTTATGCTCTCCAGGAGATTTCATCTCAATCCAATGGGGCGAAGGTGCAAGAGGCTAATTTTATCAAGTGCTAAATTTGCTAGTCTGCCCAAGCGAATTTCCTTAATCTTTGGACTCACAATAACGTGGTTGGTCACAGCTCCAGCTCCAGTGCAAGGGCAAAAGTTACGGGTAGGGGTTGCTGGTTCTGCCCCATTTGTGATTAAGGATGACGATGAATTTAAAGGCATCAGTCTGGATATCTGGCAAGAGATAGCACGAGAGCTAAGATTAGACTATGAATTGATTCGGCAACCTAGAGTTCAGAGTGGTCTTGAAGCCGTCGCTAATGGCAAACTAGACGTACTCATTGGTCCGATCAGCATTACCCCTAAACGGCTGGAAACGATGCGGATTGAGTTTACCCAACCTATCTTTTTCGTTCAGATTGGATTGGTATTGCCCAGCCAACCACCGAGCCTTTGGAGCCGAGTTAAGCCCTTTTTTGGCCTAGCTGCTCTTTCCTCCGTATTGGTATTGTGTATCTCATTGTTCGTTGTTGGCAATCTCATCTGGCTAGCAGAGCGACACCAAAATTCCGGGCAGTTTCCGCCCAAGTATTTTAGCGGGGTAGGTAATGGGATCTGGTTTGCTCTGGTGACCTCAACTACGGTGGGATATGGCGATCGCGCTCCTCTTACCAAGGTGGGGCGATTTATTGCGGGCATCTGGATGTTAATCTCCTTACTAGCGTTCTCCTCCATCACTGCTGGTCTGGCTTCAGCATTGACATTATCCCTGTCTGATTTAGCGGTAAATGAACGGTTTGCCAGTCCGGCTGACCTTCAGGGGGCTAAGATAGCCGTGGTGTCTGGTACGAGTTCAGTCGATTGGGGCAAATACTATCAGGCACAATTGCTGGAAGCAGACACCCTTAAGGAGGCGATCGAGCTGGTTGCATCGGGTCAAATCGAGGGCGCGATTTTCGATCGTCCGGCATTAAAATACTATCTGCACCGGCATCCCCAACTCAAATTGAGATTAGCCTCCTTTAGTCTTGGCACTGAAACCTACGGTTTTGTGCTGCCTCAAAACAACTCTATAGAGCGAGATTTGAATCTGGTTTTGCTGGAAATGCATCAACGGCAGCAGATACGAGCGATCGCTGATAAGTGGCTCGATTATAGCAATTTTCAGCAGTAAGATCGATATTAATTTTGTTTAACTACTTATAATGACTCCAATTCTAGGCATATCTACAGACATCAACCAAGATTTACAAGCAATATTTAATACCCTCTTCAGCCGAGCCCGAGATTTATTTACTGCTCCTTTAATTTCCGTAGGGGATTCTACCATATCTCTCCTATCGATTCTCAAACTAACTCTTTCATTTATCATCGTTATATTTTTATCTAAAGGAAGCAAATTTTTTCTTAAAAAGCAACTGCTAGGGCGACTCAAAATTAACGAAGCCAATCAAGAAGTTATCGCTACAGTCATAAGTTATGGGGTAGGATTAATCGGCTTTCTAGTTATTTTAGAGACCACCGGATTTAATTTAGCATCTTTGACTGTAATCATCGGAGGATTAGGTGTAGGTATTGGTTTCGGATTGCAAGACGTTACTAAAAACTTCGTTAGCGGTCTCACTTTACTAGTAGAAAGGACAGTTAAAGTAGGAGATTTTGTTCAAGTAGAGGAGTTTTCAGGCAAAGTTAAAGAAGTTTCTTTACGCTCTACTTTAGTACAAGTTTCAGATGGTAGAAATATTGTTTTTCCGAATAGTCATTTAGTAGAAAATAGAATTATCAACTGGAGCCTAGAAAAACAAATTGCTCGAATAGAAGTTCCTGTTAAAGTTGCTTATAATAGCGATCCATTGTTAGTAACTGAAGTTCTTTTAAATGCTGCTTATCAAGAAAAATATGTTTTAAAAGAACCACCTCCAGAAGTTCTGTTTCAACAGTTTGGAGATAATGGATTGCATTTCGTTTTGTGTGTTTCGACCGATCGCATTGAGCGAAAAGCAAAAATAATCAGCTCCTTAAACTTTATTGTCGAGTATTTTTTGCGGGAACGGGGAATTGTGATGCCTTTACCTCAAAGAGATATATGGATTCGCAATCCCGAAGCATTAACCAACCATTCTAGCTCAGCTCAAAGGGATAAAATATACAATGAATTACCCAATAAAAATGTAAATTTAAGAGATATACTTCCACAAATATCATATTTCCGCAATTGTGATGAATTGCAGTTAAGAAAATTAATTGAAGCCGGGTATAGGCACCAAATCAACAAATCGGAATTACTCTACCGTCCTGGGGATACCAGCGATGAATTTTACATTATTCTTTCTGGTGCATTAGAATTAATTGATGAAAAATTAGATCGGAGACTGCGTACCATAGAAGCCGGAAAAATTGTGGGGGAAATAGGTATTATGTTAGGGATTCCCCGACAGATAACTTTACGAGCAATAGAAGATACGAATCTATTTGTTATCAAGGCACAGGTGTTTGAAGAATTACTGCAAGATTTACCAAGTTTAGCCGAGCAAATTGCCACAGATTTAACTGACTCCCAGAAAATTCTAGTTCAGCATAAAACTTACCTGCAAAAATTAGGATTAATTGAGGAAAATATCGAGGAAAGTACTCGTAAAAAACGAATAAGGGACAGAATTAAAAATATATTTTATTCTCCCAGAAAAAAATTGCAAAAAAATGATAGCAATCACAATAAAGTCGAGCTAGAAGAGAAATTAAAAGCAGGAGAAAAGTCAAAATTAACTCATACCTCAGAAGGAGAGCTAGCCCTCTAAGATAATTATTGTGGTTGATAATCTATGGGTAGAGTGGGAGGTTTGCCCTTAAACCACTTTTGGTAAATCTGAGCGTAGCTACCTTGGTTAATTAACATATTCAACGCCTCATTTACTGTCGATAATTTGGAGGAATTTTTGGGCAGAGCAATGCCGTAGTAATCTTCGGTGAGCAATTCTTCTAATATTTTGAGGTTGTCAAAGCCGCCTTGGGTGAGCAAATATTGCAAGATCGGAGCATCATGGATGACTGCATCCACTGTGCCATTCTGCAACTCTTGCAGTTGGAAAGAGCCAAAGTCAAAGAAGCTAAGTTGGGCATTGGGGATTTGATCTGCTCGATCAGCACCGGTAGTGCCGATTCTCACGCCGACGATCTTGCCTGCTAGACTTTTAGCTTCAGTTATCTGGGTATTGTCTTTCCTGACAGCGATCGCCAATCCCGATTTGAAGTAAGGCTGGGAAAAGTCAATAGTTTGCAGCCGTTTGGCAGTGATAGTGATGGCACTAATAGCTGCATCTACCTTACTAGATTCCACTAGAGGGATAATACGCTCAAAGCGGACGAACTTAAACTGCACTTCTAAACCTGCCTTTTCCCCGATAGCATTAATTAGGTCGATATCAAAGCCTTGAATTCTCCCGTCTTGACCTTGAAAGGAAAAGGGGGGCGAAGCAGGAGCGGTTGCTACCCTGAGAATGTTGGTGTTAGTGGTGTCTGTGTCCTGACCAGTTCTGGGCTTTAGTGGGGAATCAGAACCTTGGCGACAAGCAGCTAGCACCAGAGTAGTGCCTAAACCCCAGGTAAAATGACGTAAAAATTGCCCTCGCGTCCATCTCTTGCTCATTGAGAATATCTATTTAATTGATTACTTTTTCCTGAGTCTGTTGGGCGGAAATAATTTGTCGCTGTGGCACCCCAAGGGCAATTCCCTCTAGCTCGAAAGCAATGGTGAGACGGCGGCGAAACTCCCGTTCAATATCCCATTGCTCTCCCGGTTGGGTCTTAATCCGAATTAGTAACCGAATACCACTATGAGCAAACTCATCGACACCCAAGACGTTGACTGGGTCTACGATCTTTTCTCCCCATTCCCAATCTTGCGCCATTTCTTCAGCTACTTGTCTAAGTATTGCCATTGCCTTAACTACATCGGTTTTACAACTGACCTCGATGGTAAAATTGACCCGCGACCAATGCTTGGTGTGGTTTTGCACGATAGCAACACCCCCATGGGGAATCGTACTCAAAGTCCCTGTGATATCCCGAATTTCAGTGAGGCGCAGATTCATCTTCTCCACTTGGCCCTTGATCCCAGTAATGGTAATAAAATCGCCGACAGCATAGCGATCTTCAAGCAAAATCAGAGTGCCGTTAATTATGTCTTTGAGTAAATCCTGAGAAGCCAGAGAAATCCCCAAACCAACAATACCAGCACCAGCTAGCACGGGAGCAATGGGAATTTCCAGGACATACAGTAAAAGAATGAAGCCAATCAAGATAATCAGGATAGTGCTAAGACCTTTAAGTACTCCAACCAAAGTCCCCAGCCTGAGGCTTTTTCTTTGCTGCTCGGCATTGGTGGAGGATAGTTCTTCTGTGAGTACAGCTAAGCCGCGATCAATGCCGAAATTAGCTATTTTAACCAGTAAGTTAATACCTACCAAAACTAGCAAAATTGAGAGGGGCTTTTGACTCAACCAAGACTGCAACCAGCGCGTCCAAGGAAATAAGCCTGCCATCCAAGCCAGTCCCGCCACCCAAATCGCAATTTGTCCAATTTGCAGGATTAATCGGTTCAAGTTGTTTAAATTGAGGGCTAACTGCCAATTTAGCTGTCTATGGTGAGCAGCAACAGTAGTTTCTAAATCGGTAGTACTAATTTCCTGTCCATTGCCTTCTATGGCTGAGGTGATTACACTATCGTCAGAGGACGATGGTTTTTGAGATTCTAGCTCAACTAATTGAGCTTTCAGTCGCTTTTGGAGCCATCTAAGCCCTAAGCTTGCCAAAATCATCCCCACAAGCGTTCCCCCAGAGATTAACCCCCGAATTAGTAAATACTGAGGTTGACGCTCTTGTTGCGCCCTAATGAGATTGTCATAAATAATTTGTTGCAACTGCTTAGACCAAACGGACAAAGGCAATCCGTATAGTTGAGCATCTAAGGGAGTGATAGTAACTAGGAGTTCTCTGGTTAGGTCTTCCTGGGTATAATCGGAAACAAAAATAACTGTTTGATTATTGAGCAAGCTGATACTTACC
>JAAUYH010098178.1_pt1 | contig 14175 bp, 12 predicted proteins | sample 7278061 | NCBI WGS metagenome assembly JAAUYH01 (sample SAMN14350203, study PRJNA611818) | marine sediment metagenome | isolation source: surface marine sediment (0.6m) | place: French Polynesia: Moorea | collected 2018-08
CGTAGCGTGGCGCAGCCATAATTACTCGTGACGCTAGGGAACGGGGAACTCTTAACAGGGAACAGAAAGTGTACTGAGATTTTTTCAAAAATCAAATAGTAATCCTATAGCAATGGACATATTGGTTAGGACAGCATTGTTCGACTAAAGGACTCTCAATTATCAACTGTCAACTGAAAAACGTTCTAACTTGGCTGGTTATACCTATAAACCTCATCTACCTTGAGAACCGTAGTTTTCGATCCATGAATTTGGGATTGCTTCCTAGGTCGCAATGACACATGCAAATCATCATCAACTCCAGATTTGAACATGGATGGGGTTTAATATGTCAAGATTTCCCATTACAGCATTTTTGGCAGCTCTACTTGTTTAGGTGCAACAAACTTCCCATCAAAACCCATTGTTTGATTTTCTACAGTTCTGGCTTTTGCTAAATCTGTACATAGTTTAGCCCGTTCCATCCTATCTTCCACTCCACCCACAAGATAAACTAATAACCTCACAGCCAAATCTTTCCCAGCTACCTGTATCCGCTTTTTATTTGGGTCATATAAAACACCATACCAGAGAGATTGGGGATACTCTATCCCGCTAAAACCACCTTGGCGATCAAACTTGTTCAGCTTTTTAAATATCTCCCTAATTGATAAACCTTTTTGGAATATCGAAATTCCCAAAGCTTGGGATAAAGCAACTTGACCAACAGGACGAAACAGCATGTTACCTTCACCACCATCCTTTTCAAAATTAAATTTTCTTAATTGTGGTGTTTCCTCATACTCCAGTAATTTATAACTGGGTAAAGTAGCTAAATTATCAAATAAATCCTGAAAGTGCTGGATACCTGACTCTAACTCTTCATCCTCTGGACGTATGGGAATTAACCCTTTATCTAATGGTTTCCAGTGGGGATACTTATATCCCAAATACCGCTCAGACATCTCTTTTAAAGCTTGCAAAGTTGTCAACACAGTTGACTTTGTGGCGACAGTTGCACTATTCCAATTTACACGATGGTGTCTATCTTCTCTTTGCTCTAAAAGTGGGTGAGTAACAGCAATTTTCCTCGCCACAATTGAAAAACCATCATCCTCATTTAACTGTGCTAATTGACCTTTACTCAAAGGAACAGCCATGAGGTTCACATGAACAAAAATTGATCTCACCCTTCGTCTTGCTTCTTCCCTAGTTTCTCCCACCGCAACTGCGGAAATAAACTCAATACCAATCTTTTCCTGGGGTAAGCTTTGTAAGTAAGCAGGGGATACCCCATACTGCTCAACTAAATCATCAATACTCAAAGAACTTCCATAAGAGGATTTATCTTTTCTATAGCGTTGGAGTCTTCCCGTTTTCAGCAACTCCATCAAACCCTTGACACCCATAAGTCGATGTTGACCATCTAATGCATAAATAGTTACATCTTGAGTAGCAATATTCAGTAAACCAAATTTACCATCTTCATCTATGGGGGTAAATTCCGCAGCAGATTTTTTAGCTCGTCCTTCTTTATCCCATTCCTGAGTTTGGGGATTATCTACCCAAGGTTGGTTAATAACTACCAACACCGGGGGAAATTTGTGATTTTCCCGCACTGCTAAATACTGTACCAAAGCTGCTTGACGGGACCAATCGAGGGGACGTTGTTTAATTTCGTCAATACTATCAGCATCAATTTCAATATTGTCAGTTTTGGGATTATACTTATGATGCAACAGAGGTAAAGCAGATGCAAAATTTACCCGATCCGCAAACCATTCTAAGGTGACAGAACCTACATAAGCATGGTTTCCAGCCATTTGAGTTTCTTGCACTAGAATCTGTTCGCTTTTACCAAGATATTTATTTAGCAGCAGAGCCAGTAACTTTCTATGCCGATTTTCTGGCTCGGTATTCTGGCTGTAAATCTCGGCTATAGGGTCGGGTAAGGTATCGGTCATTTGAATTTTAAAAACATCACAATCTCAGCATAATATAAATAAATACAGCATAATGTATGGGTATATTAAGTTTTTAAAAACCATTATCCGGGCAAATTTATGTAATACTAAGATTTGCCCTTGTATTTATCTCAAATCTCAACTTGTCTACCCTGATGTATATCAAAGGTGGAGGGTCAACGTGAAGGAAGAGGGAAGAAGGAAGAAGGAAGAAGGTTTTTATGTTTGTCAGAAGCTTGTACTCCTCCCAAACTATGAACGCCAACGGACACTTGCTTCAACGGAACGCCAGTTGCTACAACGGGGAGAACCTCCGCAACGCAGTGTCCTCATGAATGGCGGGGCTTGTATCCTATGAGAAGTCAGAAGGAAATATACCCTCTTCCCTCTGACTTCTTCCTTCTAGCTTGAAGGTCGAAGACCTTCGGTCAATAATCCAAAGGGTGTTGTCTAGAAACAATACAGATCAATGACCACAATCAAAAAGCCACCAAATAAAACTCAAGGTCAGCACCAACGGACAGTAGAAGACTTAGTAGAGGATATCCAAGCACTCACCACAGAAATACAAGAACTGTATTGCTTGGATGAAATTCCTTGGGTAGTGGGATACTCTGGGGGAAAGGACTCAACAGCAACTTTACAATTAGTCTGGAATGCGATCGCAGCACTACCACCAGAAAAACGGACTAAGACCATATATGTGATCACCACAGATACACTTGTAGAGAATCCCTATGTATCTGCTTGGGTACGTAGCTCCCTCAAACAGATAAAATTGGCTGCTTCCCAGCAACAAGTTCCCATAGAACCTCATTTATTACAACCACAGTTAAAAGAGACATTTTGGGTAGGTTTAATTGGTAAAGGCTATCCAGCACCAAAGGGAAAATTTCGTTGGTGTACAGAACGTCTGAAAATTAATCCTTCCAACCGTTTTATCCGGGATTTAATTCGTACCAGTGGTGAAGCGATTCTGGTATTAGGTATTCGTAAAGCTGAAAGTACCAAACGCGCCCACAGAATGAAAGAATGGGAAGCGAAACGGGTACGCGATCGCCTCAGTCCCAATATGAATTTACCAAATTCTTTAGTTTATAGCCCCATTGAAGAATGGCGAAACGACGAAGTTTGGCTATATTTGATGCAATGGGAGAACCCTTGGGGATATAGTAATCAGGACTTATTCGCAATGTATAGGGGGGCTAGTGCGGATAATGAATGTCCTCTAGTTGTGGATACATCAACTCCTAGCTGTGGTAGCTCCCGTTTTGGCTGCTGGGTTTGTACCCTTGTGAGCGAGGATAAATCCCTGACAGCAATGATTCAAAATGATGAAGAAAAGGAATGGTTACAACCACTGCTCGATTTTCGCCAAGAATTAGATGCTGAGGAGAATCGGCATAAACGGGATTTTCGCCGTAGAAATGGTAACGTTTATCTGTATGAACGCAACTTAGAGGGTAAAATTTCCGTTGAACCAATACCCGGTCCTTATCTGAAAGAAGCACGGGAAGATTGGTTAAGAAAACTTCTAGCGGTGCAAATACAACTTCGACGTACAGCACCGGAAAATATGCGCGATATTACTTTATTAACAATAGAAGAATTAAGTGAAATTCGCCGTATTTGGCTAGAGGAAAGACATGAATTTGATGATAGTTTACCTCGTATATATAAGGAAGTGACTGGCGAAGAATTTATAGACCCCCGTCCCGGTGCTGGTAATAGTCTTTTAGGTAGTGACGAATGGACGGTTTTAGAGGAAATTTGTGCAGACGATGCAATGCATTTAGAATTGATGGCAAAACTTTTAGATACAGAACGTCAATTCCGCAAAATGTCACGACGGGTAGGAATTTACGATGCGCTAGAAAAATGTTTTCAAACTAGTTCCCATTCCCAAAAAGATGCAATTGAAAATGCTCGCCGTAAACGGGATCTAGAAGAAGCAGTAGATCAAGGAGATGTAGCAAAAGTCAAACAACTCACATTAGGTGATGTGGATGTAATAGCAAATAAATCTGTGGAGCAAGCAGATAATCTAGATAATACATCTACAAAAAAATCCTCCCCTGAATCTACTACTCAATCAAAAAATTGGGCAAATATAAAATTTAAACAGAAAAATTAATCATCTCACCCATTAAGTATCTAGTTACTTTCCCCAGAGTATTAGCAAAGACCTTAACTGGTGACAACAACAAGGATAAAATTATGGCTGGAGTTAGGTTTTAAGGGTTAGGGGTTAGGAAAAAATAAGCTTTAATTACCCTTTGAATGTTAGGTTATAGCATTTTAGATTTTAGATTTTTGATTTTGGATTGTGAAAGAGTTACTAGATAAGCTTTTCTTTCTTTCCATCTGTCGCAATCATTTTTTAAATTGCTGTTATAGCACTACGCAATGACTTTATGACATTGTCGCAGCACCAAACCTATGAATAGTAAATTTATTACTTATTATAGGATTACTATTTGATTTTTGAAAAAATCTCAGTACACTTTTTGTTCCCTGTTAAGAGTTCCCCGTTCCCTAGCGTCACGAGTAATTATGGCTGCGCCACGCTACGCGAACACAAATAAAACCGGATTCCTATACTTATTACTTATTACTTGCAAGTAGCCCTATATCTTCAACATGAAATTTATTGAACTTGTTCTGCAAAACTTTGGACCCTATTCTGGGAGACAAGTCATTAACCTCGACACCAATATTGACTCGGAAAACTCCCATCCAATTATCCTTCTGGGAGGAATGAATGGTGGTGGAAAAACTACATTAATGGATGCGATTCGTCTTGCACTTTACGGACATCGTGCTGACTGTTCTACCCGAGGAAATTTAAGTTATGGTGATTTTCTCATCCAATGCGTGAACAATCAGGAGAATTCAATAGAAAAAACTAGAATTGAGTTATTATTTGAGCATATAGAAAATAATCAACCAATCCAATATCGCATAGTACGCACCTGGGATAAAAATCCTAAAGATGGTAAAGACCATTTAGGAATTTTAGAATTAACTAATAGTAGAAATGAAGACTGGTTAAGAGAAGGATTGGTCAATACTTGGGATGATTATATTGAAAATATTTTACCCTTAGGTATTTCTAATTTATTTTTATTTGACGGCGAACAGGTAAAAGAGCTGGCGGAGCAAGAAACACCACCAACAGTTGTGTTTGAAGCAATCCGTTCCCTTCTCGGTTTAGAATTAGCAGAACGTTTAGCTGTCGATATCGAGATTTTAGCTAATCGTAAGCGCAAGGAATTAGCTAACGATACAGATTTAGCTAATTTAGAAGCAATAGAAACACAATTACAAACAAAGCAAACTGAATATAATAGTGTCAATCATCAACTAGAAACATTACAACAAGACTTAGAATTAGCAGAGAAAGAAGAACAAGAAGCTTTTGATAAATTCACATCTGAAGGTGGTAAAATTGCTGCTGAATATAAACAATTATCAGCTCAAAAAAAGCAAAAAATAGATGAAGTAGAACAAGCTCGTCAAGGAATGTGTGACTTAGCAGCTAATGTATTACCTTTATCTTTAATTGAACACTTACTTAATCAAGCTCAAACCCAAGCCGAAAAAGAATTTCGTGTCCAACAAGCCCAAGCCGCTAGAGATATTTTAGTTGAGCGAGATAAACGCCTACTCAATTGGATGAGTGAAGCGGGATTTGTTGCAGAACAACAAGAGAAAATTAAACAATTTTTAGCGGAAGATGAAGAAACATTACGGGCTCATTTTCTCCAGCCTGAGGAATCTTGGCTACTAGCAGATGCTGATAGCCTCAGTCAATTAGGTAATCTACTTTACTATCTACAAAATTCTCAAAATGTTGCCAAACAACAAATAAAAATACTCGCAAACAAAGAAATAGAAATTGAAACAGTAGAAAGACAATTACAAACAGCAGCCTCACCAGAAGATTACCAAAAACTTGCTGATGCGCTGAAAAATACACAGAATAAAGTTATCAAAATTAAAACAGAAATTGAAATAGCTCAACGTCGCTCTCAGGAATTAGAACTAGAAATTAAACAAATTAAAAAAGATTTACAAGCATACACAACGGAAAATATTAAACGTCAAGATAGAGAACATATCATCTCATCAACAGCTAGAGTTCAACAAACCCTGAAGATTTTCCGGGAAAAATTAACCCTACGTAAACTCAACAAACTCGAAATCGAAGTTACTGAATGCTTCCGTTATCTCCTCCACAAATCCGACTTAGTTCACCGCATCGCCATTGATACCCACACCTTTAGCCTTTCCCTCTACGACTTACAAGGTAAACCAGTCCCCAAACATCGCCTATCCGCAGGGGAAAAACAGCTACTAGCCATAGCCTTCCTCTGGGGACTAGCCAGAATCTCCGGACACCAACTACCAGTCGCCATTGATACACCCTTAGGTAGACTGGACTCATCCCACCGCAATAACCTGGTAGAACGTTACTTCCCCTCTGCCAGCCACCAAGTAATTCTCCTGTCTACGGATACCGAAATTGGTAAAAAAGAAGTCCAAACTCTGAGAAAGAATGAAGCGATCGCTCGTGAGTATCTCCTCGAATATGACTCTTTGAACCGTAAAACTACTATAAAACCAGGTTACTTTTGGTAATTGATAATACAGTTTTTTTATCTGACTCAAGGGAACAGGGAACAGTGCAGGGGTTGGACGAGGATTTAAAAGTCCTGAGTAAACTGCAAATAATCTTCTAAATCTTGAATTTGTGGATCAGGTAACTGTTTTAAAACTCGCCAGAGGATTGTATAACTACCATCAGCACGGCGACGTACTGGTCGAAATGCTACAATCACATCACTACTTTGCATTGCTAGTAACTGATCAATATAAAGTCGATCGCCCAAAGCAACTGGTTGAACACCCTTAATAATCTCAGGTAATTGGAACTGGAGCGATCGCAATAAATAAGTATGGTTGATTTTTGCTGGCATCTGAGCTAAAATTGGCTGCCCTTGGTGCCACTTTTGCAGTTTACCAGTCAAAAAACGCCGACGCTCAATTTGTAGCTGTTCTAACTGTTTAGGTGGCTGGTAATTGAATAATAAATCCTGCTGTGGGTGGGTAACTTTTTGCAAGTGAGCATCTAATTTTTCCATTGGTATATCCCCCAAATCCACCATCAAACTATAGTCAACACCCTGGCTTAACATCGCAAATTTTCCATCCACAACCTCAAGTGCTAAATTAGGAGTAAAACCATTATGCTTTCTTCCCAGGGATGGAAAGGGATAACGTTTTCTCACACCAGGTTGTAAGCGATTTCTCAAACTATTAGCTTGTTGAAGTGGTAACACCCGAAAAATTCCTGTATTCGGTTTCGCTAAAAATCGAGCATAAATTTTCTCCTCCTTGACCTCAATCCCAAAAGCACGTCGATTAATAAAAGCCCGATTTTGGCGAGGATCAATAAATTTAGTTCCTACAGGAAATGCAGGCTTTGCCGCCATCAACACAGCTCGAGCAGATTGTAAAATTTTCAAGACCTCTGGAGGTGGAGCGATCGCAGGAGCCATAGGCATTATATAATTAGCTATCGCCTTTTTCCTCTTCCCACCGATGGCAGCTTGGGTACTTGAAGCAGCATTAGGTGGTTTAATGGAAAAAGGAACTGCTGATTCACCTAAATGAGGGCGCTTTATCGGCGCAACGGAAAGCACTGGATGGAATTGTCGCTCTCCACTCACCAATGGTAAATCTCTCACCCACCCTAACTCACCACGACGAGATAAGAGTCTATCTATGATTGGAGTTAATTTTATTAATTCCCGATTAGAAGTAGACAAAGAGCAGTAGATTTGTACTTGTTTTCGAGTCAACTGATTTGATGCAGATGAAGTACCACGAGTAATCCTGGCTGTGTGCTCACATATAGGTTTTTGGTGCATATAATCATCTTCGAGAAACCTTTCTACCGCCTTGGTGTGGAGAAGTAAATGTCCCCGGACAACTCTCATAGGATTGGGATCCGGTTCTACAAGAGCCGTTTCGATACGAGCAAGCAAATTGATTTGCCTCTGTACTAGTTGGCTAGCCGTAGTATAAAAACTTGCATCTGCCCTTGACGAAAGATAGCGATTCCAGGAAGATGACCACTGAGATTCAGCATTAACCGGATTTTCGAGAATAGTCAACAAACCCAAAGGGAGGACAAAACAAGCAAATAAATATCGCATATGTTAAAAGCTTTTGTTGGATAGGAGTGTGAAAAATCTAAAATAGATATTAAATTCACAAATAAAATATAAGGACGACCATGCGCTCGACCACAGCTAGTCTATTTTACTCACTGTAGCTGTCAGGTGTCGTGGGTTAATTACTAGTTCTCATGCAAGATCAGATGCAAGTTTCCCAGGATACCACTATTTATTCTGAGGCTCCACTACAGCTGTTACTATTTATTGATGGACGACCAAAGTCTCGACAACAGATACAGCGAATTCGTGGTTACTTAAAGGAATTGCAAGCCACATACGACTTTGAACTACAAATTATTGATGTTGGACAACAACCATATCTGGCAGAACACTTTAAGTTAGTAGCCACCCCTGCTTTAATTAAAATTCAGCCAGAACCAAGACAAATTCTGGCTGGTAGTAACATTGTCACCCAATTAAAAATATGGTGGCCCCGTTGGCAAACGGCGGTAGAAGCGTATTTAAAATCACATAATAACTTGCAAAGCACTGAAGAAGACAGTTGCGCAGAGGCTATTGTATTACCGAAATCTAAATCCTCATCAATTCGTTCGGTAGCTGTTTCCACGGAGCTTATACGTCTATCGGATGAAATTTTTCGCTTAAAACAGGAGAAAGAAAAACTGGAAGAGGAATTACAATTTAAGGATCGGGTAATTGCCATGTTAGCTCACGATCTACGTAATCCTTTAACTGCTGTTGCTATTGCTATAGATACTTTAAAATCCAACTACAATTCTGAAAAAGGTGTATTTCATCGCTTAGCACCAAAAATGGTGATGCACTTATTTAAGCAATCACACAATCAAATGCAGATAATGAATAGTATGATTGCTGATTTGTTACAGGTGGGACGTAGTAAAGATCGGCAGCTTACCATCCAACCGCAAAAGTTGGAAATTGGTAAACTCTGTTTAGATATAATCGGAGAATTTAGCGATCGCTGCACCAGTAAATTCCTCACCGTGGAAAAAGATATTCCTGAGGACTTACCATATGTTTATGCCGATACGGAACGTATTCGCCAAGTTCTGATTAATCTTGTAGATAATGCCGTCAAGTATACCCCTGAAGGCGGAACTATTAAAATTAGCATATTACACCGGACTACCCAAAAAATTCAATGCAGTATTGGCGATACTGGTCCTGGAATTCCTGAAGATAACCGCGAGCGAATCTTTGAAAATCGCTTTCGCTTAGAAAGGGATAAAAAAAAAGACGGATATGGTATTGGACTATCTTTATGCCAACGGATTATTCAAACACATTATGGTCAAATTTGGGTAGAAAATGCTCCTAATGGAGGGGCATTATTTCATTTTACTTTACCAGTTTATCCAAATTAAGAATATAGAATTTAGAATTATAGCAATGGACATATCGGTTAGGGCAGCATTTTTTGGCTAGAGAACTGTCAACTGTCAACCGTCAACTGTCAACCGTCAACAGGAAAACGTCCTAACTATCTTGGCTACCGCCATATCAAATTTCGTCCCAGACACCATTGCTCTGAATTACATCAATAATTTGAGTATTCGCTTGGGGAAAAGTAAACTGATCTAATTCATCCAAATTTACCCACCGCACTTGATCACATTCTAGTGGTTGAGGAACACCTTCAACATGGCGGCAGTGATGTACATTTAAACTGACACGGAGATCGGTATAAGTATGATCAATTGTCAGTAAGTGTTCTCCCACTTCAATCTTAATTCCCAACTCTTCCCAAATCTCCCTGTGAATACATTCCTCAACAGTTTCTCCTGGTTCAATTTTGCCCCCTGGAAACTCCCATAAACCTCCCATTGCTCCTTGTGGAAGGCGACGATCAATTAAAATTTGTCCCTCTTGGTTCCAAATAACTGCAACACCAATAACCTTATGGGGTGGTTGTACATTTTGAAGATTCATGTTTCTATAGTTGTTCCAATTCACTGTTCTGAGTCATAATTATGTACATTCATTGACCATAAAGACTTTGATAATTTTGATAAAAAAATAATACAACAAAACTCGATAAACTTAGTAGTACCGAGCTTTTATTGTATTAACAATACTTGTTAAATATCAAACTATTTTGTATATATTTGCTCTATTCATTACAAGGGTGCAGTTTCTCACCTAGATAAATCTAATGAATGACCAAATACTATCAATTAGGTTATTAAGTTTGAATATGAAAGAATATGTGCTGCAAATAACTTGGGAACCCTACCACCACTGCGCGGAAGTCAAAAGTCAAAACCATTTTGCTTTCGTAGGTTCATTTATGCCAAATTTTACTACTCTATTGTGCCTGGTTCCGTCGCAGTACCTTGCAGAGCAACTTCAAAATCCATTCTTTGCTCAGCATTACGTAAAAAATAACCACTAATCATAGCTGATGCTAGTAGCCGTCCCAAATTCTCCCTGTTTGTGGTGATAGTTACCCCAAACTGCTCTGGAGGTAAATTTCCCAAAAGCCCTATAATATTATGTTCCATAACTTGGAAGACTTCTTGTGATTTGGGCTTAGATAGTTGGGTGACAGCCTCCGGACTCAAAGATTTAACATACTGCAATAGTAAGTTTTCTGTTTCTGACTCACTATTAAAAAATTCTGATACTTTATTAGATTTATTACTCATGCTTAACCTCCTTTTCAACTGGAATAGCAGTCAAAGTTTGTTAATTAATATATTGGTGTGGTCGTAATATATTTCTATAATCTAATGTAGCAATGTATTTTCCTCTTAGCAGTGGTTGTAACCGTACCAAAAGCAGGGGATTTTCTCTCCATAGGAGCATTTCTGCCTAATAACTAGGTAGTTCACAGCTCCGATTTAATTTTACTCGATATTATTGCTTTAATAATCTGTGGAAACTTATTTGGCTTTAATGATAGGCAATTCCCGTTTACATTGGGGATTATTCACTCAAAAAGGTCTGGAGCTAACTTGGGATACTGACTATTTTGGCACATCTACAATCCATCGGCTAGTCAACTCTCTAACTCAGGAACAATTTTCATCTGACTTTCTCCCAGAAAATATTTCCACCGCCTTGGCTTACCATGTTCCTGAAAATTTGTTTATTGCTTCTGTAGTTCCCAGTCAAACCAAACTTTGGCATGAGTATCCTAATGTTCGTATTATTACCTTAGAACAAGTACCTCTACAGGGTGTATATTCTAGTTTGGGTATTGACCGTGCGTTGGCATTATGGGGTGCTGGTAAGACTTGGGGTTTTCCCATATTAGTAATTGATGGGGGTACGGCTCTCACATTTACTAGTGCTGATATTAACTGTAGTCTAGTGGGAGGGGCAATTCTTCCCGGATTGGGTTTACAAATTTCGACTCTGGGTGAGAGAACTGGGCAATTACCCCATGTGAATCTACCTCTGCAACTACCTCCCAGATATGCTAGAAATACGCAAGCAGCGATACAAAGTGGAATTATTTATACAATAATGGCGGGGATTAAAGACTTTGTGGAAATATGGTGGAGAGATTTTCCCCAAGGAAAAGTAGTGATTACTGGAGGCGATCGCCAAATTTTAGTTAATTATCTCCAACTCCAGTTCCCGGCGATCGCTAAACATTTGATTATGGAAGCAAATTTAATATTTCTGGGAATGGGAGAAATTATCCTGGCGGGACTTCCTTCCTAGGACGATTTTTTGTGGAAGCTAAATATATTGCTGGATGAAATCCTGAATATCCCCAGCCACAATAGCAGCACAAGACCTGGGTAATTGATGATCTCCGTGGGCAATAACTTTATATTCTGCTTTCGGGATAAAATAAGCATAAGCTTTGCTAGCATTCAAAGCGTATTCCTCATCCTGTCTACCTTGTAAAATCAAACTAGGTGCTTTCATCCCATCCAGTTTATCTTGCAATAATTCTGCTGCAATTTCTGGTAACTGGCGCAGAAATAATATCTGACTAGCAGTAGAATGGCGATCAATCATTTGTTTTTGTTGCCAATCTTGAGCAAAATTAATTTTAAAACCGACAACTTTAGTCAGCAAAGTTAATAATCGCAATAATTTAAACATCCACGGTGCTCGTTGCACTAAAGCCTGAATTTTTTGACAACGTTTTTGATATCCCTCAGTTGCAACTCCTTCCGGTGCTAATAAAACTAAACTAGACACTTGCTCTGGATACTTTAAAGCGTAACTAGCAGCCACCCAACCACCAAGGGAATGTCCCACTAAGGTAACCCGTTCTAAATTCAAAGCCTGTAATAATTCTCTGAGACATTCCACCTGTAAATCAACAGAGTAGTGAACATGAGCATATTCTGATTCTCCAAATCCTAATAAATCTGGGGCAAAACAGTGAAAATTCTGCCCCAGTAAATCCATTACTGATAGCCATTGACTACTATCATCCCAAGCACCATGTAATAAAATTATCGGTGCTCCTACTCCAATTTCTCGCCAAAATAATAACCCTTGAGAAATCTTTCTGCGGGAATTACGGAACAAATTACCCATTTGTATCTATATAGCCTATGAAATGGCAACTTCAAATTTTAGACCTAATTCTCCATTTATAGCCCTAGGCTAACCTAGTTAAGCCTTGTAAGTAGTCTTGCAATTGGCGACTATGGTCATGGGACATTTTCCCAGGAGGTAGAGAATCGGCAGAGAAAGCCTGAATTTCCATTACTTCTAAGGTATCGTGAACCTCCATTGTCCCTTTCACTTCTGCTTCTACTACCACACAAATGGAATGAATTCTGGGATCACGGTCTGGTGAGGAGTAAACTCCTACTAATCGGCGAATATTTACCAATTCCAGTCCCGTTTCCTCCATTAATTCCCGTTGTACAGAAGTTGGAATATCTTCACCCCAGTCAACCATCCCTCCTGGTAATCCCCAAAGACCATTATCCCTGCGTCGAATTAGGACAATTCGACCATCAGGCAAAATTGGAATAATACTAGTACCAGGGATTGGATGACGAAAGATGACCCCCAGTACAGTTTGTCCAAAACGCCATAAACTGCGAGTAGATTGGATTGCCACGGTGAAAAAAGCCAAAATATTTAACCTTAAATTATACTTAATGTCATTAATGTCAAAATTTGTCCTACTATTTTTAAATCCAATACAAATATTCATCCTAGGTAAACTAAGGGTAGTATCATAAAATAAATATTCATAACCATATATCAGGCAACAAGTCAAACTTTTGCCAATATTAACAAAATTCTAACACTGTTTTTCTTCCTCAGTGTAATATTTGACATAGTATTTTTATTTAGTCCTATCCTAGATAAGCTGTCAATACATCTACGTTCCTTTGCCCTACCACCATCTTCTGTGGGAATAGAGGATTGACATAACACAGGCAAATGGGATAATCTAGATTGCTATTGAAATATATTGATAGACAATCTAGGCTAAAAGTATACCGCAAAGTATCGGTAGCTGATATTAGCTAACACCCGCCTGGATTGAGATTATTGTTGTTTATTAAATTGAGGTGAACATGGCAAAGCGCCGTAACCCGAAAAAAGAAAAGGCGCTACGAAACCAGGCGTATGCCCGTAAGTTTCGTAAACGGACTACTACAGGACGTTTCCAAAGAAGGTTCCAACAAAGACCACCAAAATCTGAAGAAGAAAGTACAGCAGCAGCTGATACTGAGTAAACTACTTAACTGTAATGAATTTTGATAGACAGAAGCCCCAAGATGGAAGGATTTCTGTCAAAGAAGCCGGAAGCCTACACCAATTGGAATCTGCAGTGCAGGAAGTTCACTTCTTTAAAATTCTTGTTTTCGGGGGCATACATGATGTATGCCCTTAATTATTAGACTGATTTCAGAAGTCAGGAACAGTAGACAAAAATAGATTAATCTAAAATCTACAATCTAAAATGGTCAGGACTTACGCAACGAAGATTTGTCATTGCGACCGAAACGAAGTGTAGGGAAGCATAAGTCCGAAGCGGACACGCTCCGCGGTAAGCGCAGCTATGCCGTAGGCTTTAC
>JAAUYH010247527.1_pt1 | contig 14175 bp, 14 predicted proteins | sample 7278061 | NCBI WGS metagenome assembly JAAUYH01 (sample SAMN14350203, study PRJNA611818) | marine sediment metagenome | isolation source: surface marine sediment (0.6m) | place: French Polynesia: Moorea | collected 2018-08
CGACCCGAAGTGTTTCCGTGAAGATTCCTGCCTGGGAGTCGAGGGCCTGATGGAGGTTTACCGGGCCGGTCACGTGACGCTGGCCAACGCCCCGGGAACGGGCATCGCCGACGACAAAGCCGTGTACTCCTACATGGAGGAGATAGTCGAGTTCTACACCGGCGAGAAGCCGATCCTGCCCAACGTGCCGACGTGGCGCTGCTCCGAAGCCGACTCGCTGCGGTACGTGCTCGAACACCTCGACGAGCTGGTGGTCAAGGAGGTCCACGGTTCCGGTGGCTACGGCATGTTGGTCGGGCCCACGGCGAGCAAACGCGAGATAGCAGCGTTCTCCCGCAAGCTTCGGGCCGAACCCGACCGGTACATCGCTCAGCCCACTCTGGCGCTGTCCACCGTGCCGGTGCTCACACGCGCCGGTCTCGTGCCCCGCCACGTCGACCTCCGGCCCTTCGTTCTGGTGTCGCCCGAAGGTGTCCACATCACGCCCGGCGGCCTCACCCGCGTGGCTTTGAAGAAGAACTCGCTGGTGGTCAACTCGAGCCAGGGCGGCGGGACCAAAGACACCTGGGTACTGGCGGACTAGGCCATGCTCGGACGTACCGCCGGTGGCCTCTACTGGATGTTCCGCCATCTCGAGAGGAGCGAGAACACCGCCCGCCTCATCGAGGCCGGCCTCCGGATCGCCCTGACCCGGTCGGCCGATGCCGCCGAGGAGTGGGAGTCGGTGGTGACGACGGCCGGCCAGCAGCAGCTCTTCCTGGAGAACCACGACCGATTCACCCAGTCGAGCGCGGTCGACTTCCTGCTGCGAGACGAGGCCAACCCGGCGAGCGTGCGGTCGGTCATCAATGCGGCCCGCAACAACGCCCGCCAGGTCCGAACGGCCTTGACGCGCGAGGTCTGGGAGGCGACCAACGTCTGCTGGATGACGTTGACCGATGCCCTGGCCCGGCCGGTCGCCACCCGTGATCTGCCCGAGGTTCTGGGCCTCATCCGACAAGAGAGCGCCTTCGTCCGCGGCGCCCTGCACGGCACGATGATGCGCAACGACGTCTACGACTTCGCCCGGCTCGGCACCTTCATCGAGCGATCCGACAACACCGCTCGGATTCTCGACGTCAAGTACTACGTGCTGTTGCCCTCGGTGCTTCACGTCGGGACCTTCCTCGACAACGTGCAGTGGGAGACCATCTTGCGTTCGCTGTCGGCCCAGCGGGCGTACCAGTGGGCCAACCCGGGCGATGTCACGCCGCGGGGAATAGCCGACTTCTTGATCCTCGACCGCCGCATGCCCCGATCGCTGGCATTCTGCTACTTCGAGCTCGACGCGAACCTGGGCTACCTCGCCGAGGACTACGGGGTCGAGCACAAATGCCACGGACTGGCCCGAGACCTGCTGGGCCTGGTCGATGGCAGAAGCATCGACTCGATCTTCGACGAGGGACTGCACGAGTTCCTGTCGAGGTGCATCGCCTCCACCAACGCGCTCGGCAGCCAGATCGAGCTCGACTACCGGTTCAACGAGTGACAACGATGCGACTGGCCATCACCCACACGACGACGTATCGCTACGACGAGCCGGTGCCCTACGGACTGCTCGAGCTGCGGCTCACGCCCCACACCGGTGCGGGTCAGGTCGTGAAGGAATGGAGCACCGACGTCCACGGCGCCGAGTCGCAGGTCTTCTTCGACGATCACTACCGGAATCGGATCGAGCTCGTCCGCGTCGACCCGGGGTCGGTCGAGACGGTCATCGTGGCGACAGGTGTGGTCGAGACCACCGACCTGGGCGGGGTGATCCCTCGCCACTCCGGGTTCGCGCCGATCTGGCTCTTCCTCCGTCCAACTCCGCAGACCGAGGCCGGAAGCAGGATCAGAGCCCTGGTCGATGGGCTCGACGACTCCGAGGACGAGATCGCCCGGATGCACGAGCTGTCGGCCCGGATCCGGGCCCAGGTGGCGTACGAGGTGGGCGAGAGCACGATCGAGTCGACCGCCGAGGAGGTGCTCGAGTCGGGCCGGGGTGTGTGTCAGGACCATGCCCATGTCCTCGTAGCCGCCGCCCGCTCGATCGGATGCCCGGCCCGCTACGTGAGCGGCTACCTGAAGCTCGATGACCGCGATCATCAGGATGCGAGCCACGCCTGGGCGGAGGTGTGGATCGAAGGTCTGGGCTGGCTCGGCCTCGACGTGTCGAACGGGATCTCACCCGACGACCGCTACGTACGGGTGGCTTCTGGCCTCGACTATGCCGAAGCGGCTCCCATCTCGGGGGTTCGCTACGGTTCCGGCGCAGCCGATCTTCACGTGGCAGTTCAGGTTCAACAGTAGAGACAGGAGAAGTCGCGGTGACCTATTGCGTAGGGATGAAACTGGATCGGGGTCTGGTGTTCATGTCCGATACCCGCACGAACTCCGGCGTCGACAACGTCTCGGTCTTTCGCAAGATGCATTCATGGGCAGCTCCTGGCGACCGGGCGATCACCCTGTTGACCGCCGGCAACCTGGCCACGACCCAGACCGTGGTGAGCCGGTTGGAGGAACGCTCCAAGGCCCCGGGTGACCGGAGCCCGTCGATCTTCGAGGTTCCGACGATGTTTCGCGTCGCCGAGCTCGTCGGGTACACGCTGCGCGACACGATCAAGGCCTACAACGACGGCGACGACCGCAACGAGACCTTCGACGCCACGCTCATCGTCGGAGGTCAGATCGCAGGCATGGAGCCCCGTTTGTTCCTGATCTACCCGGAGGGGAACTTCATCGAGGCCAGTGACGACACGCCATTCCTGCAGATCGGTGAGAACAAGTACGGCCGACCGATCCTGGTTCGGGCCTACCACCCGGAGATGTCCTTCGAGGAGGCGATCAAGCTGTTGCTCGTGTCCTTCGATTCGACATTGAAGGCCAATCTGTCCGTCGGGCTTCCGATCGATCTCTCCGTGTACGAGAACGACAGCCTTCGACTAACCCCCGGGCAGCGGATCGAGGAGGGCGACCCCTACTACCGGAGCATCTCTACGGGCTGGGGCGAGGCCCTGCGCAGCGCCTTCGAATCACTTCCCCCGTTCGAGTTCTGATTGCTGTCGATGGCTACGTCTTTCGACTCACAGGTCACGTTCGTGTTCGTCGGCGATCTGGCCGCCTCCGCGGCCTTCTACGGCGGCACGCTCGGACTGGAGCTGGCTCGAGATCAGGGGGCCTGCCTCATCTACCACGTCGCCGGCGACGCCTATCTGGGTTTCTGCGACCACCGACCGGCCGACCCGGGCGGGGTGATCCTCACACTCGTGGCCGACGACGTCGACGAATGGGCCGACAGGCTCCGCCAGGCCGGTCATGAGGTCGAGGGACCCCACGCCAACGAACGCTTCGCTCTCTACCACCTGTTCGTCTCGGACCCCGACGGCCACCTCGTCGAGATCCAGCGGTTCGATCAACCGCTCGACCGCACCTGAGGACGATCAGATGCCCTGCCACTCCGGCTTCCGCTCGAAGGTGGTCCGGTAGTAGTCGGCGAGCTCGAGTCGGGCGGCCGCGGCCTCGTCCAGCACGACCGTGACGTGCGGATGCAGCTGGAGCGCGGACGCAGGCACCATCGCGGTGATGGGGCCTTCGACGGCTGCGGCGATCGCGTCCGCTTTCGATTCCCCAGCGGCGATCAACACCACATGTCGAGCGTCGAGGATCGTGGCGACCCCCTGGGTGACGACGTGAGTGGGCACCAGGTCGATCTCGCCGCCGAAGAAGCGGGCGTTGTCGACTCGGGTCTGCTCGTGGAGCGTCTTGATCCGGGTGCGCGACCCGAGCGAAGAGCTCGGTTCGTTGAAGCCGATGTGGCCGTCGCTGCCGATACCGAGTAGCTGCAGGTCGACACCGCCGACCACCCTCATAGCCTCCTCGAAAGCCGCACACGACTGCTCGATGTCAAGGCGGTCTGCTTCGGGCGTATGGAGCCGATCGTCGGCGATGCCGGCCGGCTCGGTGAACTCGGTTCGGATGAAGTTGCGGTACGCCTGGGGGTGGTCGGTCGGCAGGCCGACGTACTCGTCGAGGGTGAAGACTCTCACCCTCCTGAGGTCGAGATCTCCCCGCTCGACTCGCGTGATCAGGTCTCGATACACGGGGAGCGGCGAGCTCCCGGTGGCCACCCCCAGAGTGGCATCGGGCTTCAGACCGACCAGCGCGGCAATCGCGTGACCCACGAGCTCACCGGCTCGCTTGTGATCGTCGAGGATGATCACCTCCATTACGGCTCCGTTCTCGGGTTGGCCTTGTTGGGCCTTGCTACGCCTCGGTTCTAGTCGTTGTATGGGCTGCCGATGGCGGAGCGCGGGCTCAGGACCGGCCTGGCAGGATGGTCGATCGATGAGACACGAAAGCCTGACTCTCTCCGACGGGCGAACGCTCGGCTACAGCGAAACCGGCGACCCCATGGCGCCGCCCATCTTCTATTGCCACGGATTCCCTACGTGTCGAATGGAATTGGAGATCATCGAACCGGTGCTGGCTGCCAACGAGGTCGAAGCCCGGATCATCGCCCTGGACAGGCCCGGCTATGGGAACTCCTCGCCCCTCCCCAACCGAACCATTCTCGATTGGGCAGCTGACGTCGCCCAAGCGGCCGACCTGTTGCGAATTCGCGAGTTCGCGGTGCTGGGGGTTTCCGGCGGCGCCCCGTTCGCGATGGCGTGCGCCGTCAGGCTTCCGTCCCGAGTTAGCCGACTGGGCATCACCGTCGGGGTTGGCCCGCCGGGGGCCAGGGGCATCGAGGACTCGCTGATCTTCCGGACTGCGCCTCGGTTCGCGTTCATGGCCAGGTTCCAGTTCGCCATGTTCGCCAAGGGTTTCGAACGCGGCCAGGACGAGCGGATCTTCGACCAGACGATCGACAACCTGGGTCGAGTCGACCGGCCCGTCCTCGATGAGCCCGACACGAAGGACTGGTTCCTGCGGACCATGCGGGAAGCTTTCAAACAAGGGGGCAAGGCGGCGGCGTTGGAAGCCGGCCTCTATCTGAGGGATTGGGGGTTTGCTCCTTCGAGCATCGAAGCCGAGACGCGACTGTGGTACGGCAACCGCGATGAGACCGTACCCGCAGCAGTCGGCGAGTGGCTGGCCGGTCAGATCCCGGGTTCGATCCTCGAGGTGTGGCCAGAGCACGGGCACTTCACTTGGATGCGGAGCGATGAGGCGGCATCAGCTGTGGCACTGACCGGCGCGACCTGAGCGTGGCCCCGTCGACATTGCGACCCTGGCCCGCCGCCAGCTCCGGCCCGAATCGGCCTAGCTGGAATCGTCAGACACAGAGGTCGTCGGCGGTTATGCCGCGGCCGCAGATGTCAGTGGCCGTGGCCCCGGTGATCCTGTAGCCCAGGATCACGAACTCGGTGGCGTCGATGTCACGGATGTTGAAGAGGTCGAGGAAGATGCGTTCGCCCTTGGCCGCGTCGTCGCCGATCCCGATCACATCGATCGTGGCCAGGCTGCTGGGCGCATCGACACCGATGAGCTCGAGCACCACCGCCTCCGTTGCCTCAGGAGCACCGGAACGGGCCTGGGCCACAGCATCGGCCAGGGCCTGAATGGTCTCGGCCTCGAGGCTGGGCATCGTCGCCTCCAGCTGAGTGAAGATGTCGGATGTCACGCCCAGCATCCCGAGGAACGCCTGGTTGGCCCAGGCCGTCTGGCCGTCGATGGTCACCTGCCACCACAGGCTCGTGCCGAACATCTGGCCCACGCCGGTGGCAACGATCGGCTTCTGCGGGAACCCTTCGAGTGCCGGCGCCGCCGTGGCGAGAACCCGTGAGCTCGGGTCAGGGCGGAGGCGGAAGTTCAACACGTCGCTGCCTTCGACGCCGACGACATCGAGTGCGGTTCCTCGAGCCGGGACCGGTCCGAGCGGATCCTCGCACAGCTCCGTGACCGTGGCGGTTTGCCGATCGACGCAGGTGTCGATGCCGGCCTTACCGATCAGCCGGTCGACCAGTCCCGAGCCGCCTTCGAGATAGTCGGCGCCACTGCCGCCGATCACGAGGTCGCGGCCCTGATTGCCGTAGAGCAGGTCGGGTCCGCCGTCGCCCTTCACCAGGTCGTTCTTCTTTCCGCCGAAGATGATGTCGGTACCGCGTCCGCCGAACAGCCGATCTCGCCCGTTGTCACCGCAGATGATGTCGGCCCCACCGAACCCCCGGATTGTGTCGTTTCCACCGAGCCCGACGATCACGTCGCGACCCTCGGTCCCGAGCAGGATGTCGTCTCCTTCGGTTCCTACGATCGTCGCCGGGACACCGTCGCACGTCGGTGTCGCCTGAGCCCCTGACGCCGAAGCCGCGGACACGAGTGTCGAGGCCAAGAGCACAGCCGCTGCTGCGATCCTGAGAACTCCTGAACGATGCATGGTCGACCTCCTGCGGTCGGTGAGTACTTTCAGCCTAGGGCCGAGCCACATACACCTCCCCGCACCAATAGTCTGTGCCAATGGGCATGTACTGGCTGCTGGATCGAAGCGGGCACAAGGGCGCAACAGCTCTGGTCGAGACCGACGGGAGCATGCACATCATCGATGTTCACGGCTTCGGTGCGGGGATCACCGAGCTCGAAGAGCAGCAGGCGATCTGGGACGAGGTGGCGGGCCATCTGGCCCCGACCCTGAAACCGTTCGTCGACGCCTCGACGATCGACGAAGAGAGCGTGGCTCCTCACCCCGAGCTCCAGCACGATGGCGGTCACGGAAATCAGACGGGACGCCGATCGACCGCGACACGACAGATGGGCGGCGGTCGCACCCTCGGCGGTCCGAGCAAGAAGCGCAGCCGGGGCGAGCGCTAGGTTGCTACGCCCGCACTATCCGACGAATCGACGCCCAGGGGAAGAACTGCTCGGCGGCCCGGGGCTCGCCCTCGGGTACCGCTTCGGTGATGGACAGACCGACGCCGTCGACTCCGGTGATCTTGCCGTGGATGTGTTCGCCGGGGGACGAGTCGTCGGTCAGGTAGACGTGAGCGACCGTGCCCTGGATTCTGGCGATGTTGGCGATCTGAGTGGTCATGGTCGGGTTGCCCTCCGAGAGGTTCAACCTAACAGCCGGCCGATCGCACGAGAGGCCTCCCGATAGCGTGCTGACCGTGGAGGATCTGACCTTCGAGCCGATCGGTGATGCCAATCTCGACGAGGCCATAGCGTTCCTGCGATCGTCCAACCCTTTCGCCGAACACACATGGGGATGGGAGACCGGCCGGTTCATCGACTGGCGGTGGGCGGGGAACACGCTCCGGGACCTCGAGCGGCCGGGCTTCTTCGAGCGCAATGGCACGGTTGTCCGTCGTGGCAGTGCGGGCAATGCGATCGTGGCGCTGGTGGTCTCCGAGTACGGCGCCGACGACCACTGCATCGTCACCGCCCGCGAAGACGCGTCACTGGTCGACAGCGCTCTCGAGTGGCTGATCGACCGACGTGAGGGCACCGGCCTGAGCCTGCTCCCCGCCGACGACGCCTCGTGGGTGCATGAAGTCCTCACCGCCCGGGGCTTCGAGAAGGGAGAACTCGTCGAAGCAAGTTGGCAGTTCGACGTGACAGGCCTCGAGGGCCCGACCGAGCCGCCGGAAGGATTCGTCATCGATTCGCTCGCCGGTGAGGCCGACTTCCCCGAGATCCAGATATGCCTCGAGGGTGCGTTCGGTGGGGGGCGTGATCGCATCCCTGTACTGCGAAGCCTGGCCGGGAACCCGCTGTTCCGGCCCGAGCTCAACATCGTGGCCCGCTCGCCCGACGGTCGGATCGGCGCCTACTGCCGGGGCACCGTCGATCCCACCACCGGCGTCGGAGGCATCGACCCCGTGGCGACTCACCCCGACTTCCAGGGCCGTGGCCTCGGCCAGTCGATCGTGGAGACATGTTTCGCCGCGCAGGCTCGACTCGGCGGTCGCGAGATCTACATCGGCTCGGCGCCGGAGGGCTCCGCCGGGAGCCGCCTCTACCGCAAGCTGGGCCCCGAGGCGATGCGTACCTTCTCGTTATGGGCGAGGCCCTCGATCCAAGGCTCGTAAGCGGCCGGATCGCATCTCGCCGGCTAGGGAGTTCCCTCGAAGTACTGCCGAGCCAGATTCCAGGCGTCTTGCCCGACGGTCTGGCCCATCTGGCGGCCGGCCAGATCGTCGGCCCGCACGTGAATGCCGCCGTACAGACGCGACCGCCCGGCCTCGTCGGCGGCGTCGGCGAACGTCGCCCACTGGAGGGTCACATCCGTGTCCGGGCCCGCCTCGAACTCGAGCGACCCGGCCGGGATCGTCCACTCGCCGAATCCACCCGGGAAGTACTCGCTTCCCGTCATGGCCGCCAACACCTCGGCTCCCGCGCGGCTGAACGTGCTGTGTCCCGACACATAGCCGGCGAAAGCGGGGGTCACGAACGTGGGCAGCTGGTAGGGCACCCATTCCACGGCCCGGATCCACCCGACACCGCTCACCTCGGTCTCGGGGTCGGGCGGGACGCCGATCCACGACCTGACGGCCACTTCGCCCACGTGGTCGGCCAGATGGGCGTGGCGTTGGGCGGGCCCGCTCGACTCCGCCGTCACGACTTCAATCAAGTCGGCCACGAGCGGCAGCCCGTCGGGGTGGAAGGACGGGCCGTCCGGATCGCTGGACTGGCCCAAGCCGCCCATGTGGCGAATCATCGAGATAGGCCGGGCATAGTCGTAGAAGCCCTTCGTCCACCAGCCGGCGACGGCGGCGTCGTGCATGGCTCCGTTGAGGGCGAGGTAGAGCTTCAGGTCCCACTCGAGCTGGTCTACAGCCGGCCCCTGCCCGGCGATCCGCAGGTCGGCGCCGAGCGCTTCGGTGACCGTGTTGGCGATCGTGTTCCAATGGCCCGGCGGGGTCTCCGACGACGGGCCGTCGGCCCAGAACTCGGCGACGACCCGGCCGTAGTCACCCAACGCCACCTCGTTGCGAGGGTAGGGGTCGCCGGTCACCGGATTCACGCTGTGCCCACTCTCCTCGTAGGAGTCGAGCGTAGAGTTGCCGGTCGACGCCGGGCCGATGTCGATCGTCACGCCCGACGCCGGATCCAGGAGAGCGCTGTGCTCGACCACCTCGACGATCGCCTCCTTGAACTCGGCGTCGGTCGCCGGGTCACCCAGGAAGGGCGGCGGTCCCGGGTCAAGCACGGGGCGACCGTCGTCGGTTCGGGCGAGCGCGAATGGTTCGACCGCACCCCAATGGGGACCGACGAAGGTCTGCACCGTCTCGGAGAGGGGCATCCCGTTCTGGGCCACCATGACTTCGAGCTCCAGCGGCTGCCACCGGTTGGGGTCGCTCATCGTGGTCCCGGGTAGGGCGACGGCGAGCGGAGGGTTTACCGGCGCATAGTCGGGGGCGACGTAGCCGTTCCCCTCGTTCGAGCCGTCATCCAGGGAGGCGGCGAGAATCGTGGCCGCTATCCGATTGCCCATCGCTGCCGGCGAGTCGCCGGAAGTTTCGGCGAAGAACCGATCGAGGCACAGTCGATCCATGAGGTCGTCGAAACCGGTGACCGACTCCTCGGCGCCGGGGGATTGCAGATACCTCTGCACCAGGATGCTGTAGGCCGCGTAGCTGATCGCGACGTCGCGGGCATCTGCAACATCGTCGGCCGAAGCCGACTCGTCCACGAACACACCAGCGGCTGTGTCGTCGTACGCGGCCCAGGCGTCCCACATCGCGGCCGACGTGTGGAACAGGTTGCGGGCGTGGACGGTCGGGCTCGGAACGTCGAGGCGAATGGCCTCGAGGAGGGCTTCGTTCCAGATTCGGGCGATCGAATGATCCGATTCCGCCGACGGGATGCACGCGGTCATCTGAGTCTCGGCGCCCTCGCGCACTTCCCCCGCAAGCACCGACGCCAGCAGCGCCACGACGGCGGCGACGCAAGCCGCCACCACGAGTCGGTTCACTCTGTCGGCCACGAGTCAGCCGATCCGCGGCGCGGTTTCGGTGCCTCGGGGTGCCACAACCATGGCGACCATTATCCCGGTTCGCCCTACTCCGGTCTCGTCACCGACACGATTGTGTCGGGCTCGACGCCAGAGCGTTGGACCGCCGTCCCGTCCGGCCACACGACCTCGATGTCGACCGGCTGGTCGCGTCCTCCCAGCCCGAAGTGAGCGCGGGGGTCTTCCGACGACAGGTAACTGCTGCCGGCGAGAAGCTCGCGTTCCTGGGCACCGCCCTCGTGGGTGACCGTGACCCTGACCCCGGGCGTCGCCGGTTGGGCGTGTACCACCAGCCAGTGGCCGCCGGCACCGCTGTTGCGAAGCAGGGCGAGATCTCCTCCGATAGTGCCGACGGCGAGGTCCAGGTCGCCGTCGTTGTCGTAGTCGGCGGCGGCGAGACCGCGGGCCAGGTGGCGCCCACTGGCCGCGAGCCCCACGCCCGACGTCACCTCGGCGAACCGTCCCGCCTCGCCATTCGACGTCAGGTTCTCGAAGGCCTGCAGCTGCTCCCGGTCGGCATCGAGATCGGAGATCGGGATGGCGCCGTGGGCCACGAGCAGATCCAGATCGGAGTCGAGGTCGAGATCGACCCAGGTGGTGCCCCAACCGGTTCGTTCCTGCCCGAGGTCGGCCAGATCCATCGAGGCGAGGGCGGGCTCGAACGCCGCCGGACCCTCGGCGCTCGAGCTGCGAAAGGCGGCGTGGCCCTGACCGGCCAGGTTCGTGACGACGATGTCGGGGCGTCGGTCGCCATCGAAGTCGGCGGCGGCGATTCCCATGCCCGCCTCCTCGTCGTCGACGCCCAGTTCGACGCCGCGGTCGGTCAGGCGGAAGCCCTCAGCCGTACCGGCGGGCTCGTTGATGTAGAGGCGGTTCGGGTGGGTGTCGTTGGCGACGTACAGGTCGAGATCACCGTCGCGGTCGACGTCGGTGAAAACCGCACCCAGTCCGTAGTCGAGCTGGTCCGGCTCGACACCGACCTCCGACGCCACGTCGACGAAGCTCGGCCGCTCGCCCTCGGCACCACCGTCGCTCAGGAAGAGCAGATCCGGCTCGGCCTCGAACGGATTGGGGAATCCCTTCGTCGCCCCCGGGACCGGCCGGTTGAGGTCGGCGTAGCCGGCCACGAACACGTCGGGCCAGCCGTCGCCGTTCACATCCCCCACGGCGGCTCCGGCCTGCCATCCGAACGTGTGGAGACCGGCTGATCCGTCGTCGACCACGAATCCCTCTCCCCCGTCGTTCCAGAGGAGCCGGTTCTCCCGCTCCGTGGTCACATAGATGTCGTCGTAGCCGTCCTGGTCGAGGTCGGCGACCACACAGCCATTCCCCCGCAGTTCCAGGCCGGCCCCGAGATCGTCGGTCGCATCGACGAACCGACCCCGGTCGTTCCGGAACAGCTGCGTCCTCGGCAGCGCCCCTTCCTCTCGCCAGCGCCCCCACTCGCCGTTCGACCACGTGTTGACGACGAACAGGTCGAGCCACCCGTCGGCGTCGGCATCGACCCAGCACAAGCCGCCGCCCATCATGGCGTTGGGGTCTCCGGTCGTGCCCCATTGGAACGCGCCGTGGCGGAAGTCGATGCCGACCTCGGCTGCGACATCCACGAGCTCGACCAGGTCCATGTCGGGATTCGGCGGGCGCGTGACGTCGGCACCGAAGGCCGGATCGCTGGAGCCGGACGAGCATGCAGCAGCGCCCATGGCCAGCAGTATGAGCCCGGCCGCCAGCCGCGGCCGGGCCCCACCGGTATTGGTCATGTCATGCGAGGCCTCGCACGGCCCGACGGCGCTTGGAGATGGAATCGACCAGCACGGCGAGCAACAGCACGATTCCGGTGATGATGAACTTGAAGCCCGACGACAGCCCCATCAGGTCCATGCCGTTCTTGATCGCCGTGATGACGAGGGCCCCGTAGAAGGCAGCCACGATCCGCCCCTGGCCACCGAAGAGGCTGGTACCTCCGATGACGGCTGCGGCGATCACCTCGAGCAGCAAGTTGCCCTGGCCGGTGTTGGTGGCGACCGAGCGCAGGCGCGAGACCAGCACGATGCCGCCGACGCCGGCCATGAAGCCGTTGATGGCGAACGCCGCGATCCGGATGCCGTCGACGCTGATGCCGGCTCGGCGAGCTGCTTCGGGGTTGCCGCCCACGGCATAGATGTGGCGACCGAAGCGGGTTCTCGAGGCGACGAATGTCCAGAAGGCGAGAAAGAGGCCCAGGATGATCGTGATCAGCGGCAGACCCCGATCGCTGTTGGCCACATAGACGGCGTAGAGCGTCGCAACGGCAACCGCCCCGATCTGAGCGAGCACGATGGGCATTGGTGTGGCACTGAGACCACGGGCATGTCGCGACCGCACGTTGGAGAGCTGCACGATGGCGTATCCGGCGATCACCACCGCACCCAGCGCCCATCCGACCCAGTCGTCTTCGAAGAACTTGTTCGAGATGTCGATGAGACGAGGGTCCTGAATGCGGATCGTGCCGGCGTCCGTGAAATCGGTCGTCAACCACAGCACGACACCCGACCAGATCAGGAACCCGGCCAGGGTCATGACGAATGACGGCACCCCGAGTTTCGTGATGATCAGTGAATGCGCCAACCCGATCACCGTCGTCAGGACAAGCGCCCCCAGGATGCAGGCCCACCACGGCCAACCGGGGTCGCCGGGACGCTGCAGCAGCACCATCACGGCACCACCGGTGGCGGCGACGAACGCGACCGACAGGTCGATCGTGACGATCTCGCCGTCCGCGATCAACAGAATGAAGATGATGCCGATCGCCAGGAACGCGATCGGAGCCATCTGGAGGAGCAGGTTCGTGAAGTTCCTGGCCGTCAGGAACTGCTCTTCCAGGGTCCCGAAGACGAGAACGATGACGACGAGCCCGACGATGATGGGCAGCGATCCGAGCTCGCCGGACTTGACCGCTTGCCACCGTTCGTGGAGATAGCCGCTGACGGATTCGTGCCCTTCGGCGAACCCGGCCTGGCGGGGCGAGTCACCCGATGGTGGAGTCGGGTCGACGGTCTGCGTCGCTTGGTCGCTCATGCCGGTACCTCCTCGGACATTCCCGGTACGTGGGCGAGGTCACCGGCCGTGATCGCTTCGACGACCTCTTGCTGGTTGGTGGCGTCCTTGTCGAATACGGCGACTTGCTGGCCGAGGCGCAAAACGGTGATGCGGTCGGCGACCTCGAAGATGTCGTGCAGGTTGTGGGAGATGAGCACCACAGCGAAGCCCTGCTCGGCCAGGCGCCGCACGAGATCGAGCACCTGACGGGTCTGCGCCACACCCAGCGCCGCGGTCGGCTCATCGAGGATGATCATCCTCGAGTTGCCCCACATGATCGATTTCGCCACGGCCACCGCCTGACGCTGACCACCGGACAGGCCGGCGACGACCTGACGGACCGACTTGAGCGTCGTGACCGACAGGCTCTCGAGAACTTCCTGGGCCTTGTGCTCCATGGCCAGCTCGTCGAGCATGAGGCCGCTTCGGAGCTGCTCGCGACCGAGGAACATGTTGGCGACGACGTCGAGGTTGTCGGCGAGGGCGAGGTCTTGATACACGACCTCGATTCCGAGGTCGGCGGCGTCCTTGGGGCCGTGGATGTTCACGTGTTGCCCCTCGAAGTGCACCTCGCCCTCGTCGAAGGGGTAGATGCCGACGATGCCTTTGATGAGCGTCGACTTTCCGGCGCCGTTGTCGCCGACCAGGGCCATCACTTCGCCGGCTCGGACTTCGAAGTCGACCCGGTAGATGGCTTGCACGGCGCCGAAGGCCTTGGAGACCCCCTTGCACTCGAGCAGCGGTGCCGCGCTCGCCCCTTCATGTCCGTCGGTCATGTTCCCCCTTTAACGCGATCGTGGCGGGGGACCTTTCGATCCCCCGCCACGATGATGTCATATGTCGGCCCGAAAGCCGCTATCGATTGATCAGCCGCAAACGTCCGTCGCGACCGCTGCGACCTCGGGGGTGCAGAGCTCTTCGATGGTGCGGAAGCCGTCGGCGATGACCGTGTCGGCCACGTTGTCGGCGGTTACACCGATCGGCACGAGTGCGATGTAAGGCACGACACCATCACCTGTAGGACCATCCGCAGGCGTACCGTCAGCGTTGATACCGATGATCGAGAAGTCGCCGGTCAGCGAGGTGACGTCCTCACCGGCCCGCAACGCCAGAGCCGCCTGAACACC
>JAAUYH010198532.1_pt1 | contig 14174 bp, 12 predicted proteins | sample 7278061 | NCBI WGS metagenome assembly JAAUYH01 (sample SAMN14350203, study PRJNA611818) | marine sediment metagenome | isolation source: surface marine sediment (0.6m) | place: French Polynesia: Moorea | collected 2018-08
CGTGCGCGACGGGCTGCGGGATCTTCTGGGCGGAAACTAGGCCACCCCGCCCTCGGCGCATTGCCGCTTGGTCGTCATCAGCTGATCCAGAAGCGCGGTTTCAGACCGTTTCAGCGCCGCGATCTCGCCATGCAGCGCAAGATGGCAGGCGGTGACCATCGCGATGATGCTGAGGATCGACATCTCGTCCTCGGACCACGGCGCTTCGCGCTGGCTGTCGCAGCTGAATTCCAACGCGCCGTAAAGCGTGCCGTCCACCGACAAGGGTGCCGCCAGATAGCTTCCGGGACGGGTGCCATTGAGCGCCAAGCGACCGGCACTCCCGGCCTCGGTCACCACGTTCTTGCGCAGGATCGTCTCGCCGCTCGCGGCCATGCCGCAGAGTGTGTGCCCGATGCCCATGGACGGCGCATCGAAGGCCTCGATCACCGGATCGGCGAAGATCACATTGGCCTTGCTGCCGTCGAGCTTGGCAATTGCGGCGTGATCGGCGCCGAGAATGCGCCGGCCCTGGCGCAAGAGCGACTGGAACCGTTCCTCGGGGCTGAGCCCGGGGGCCACGAAGGCCATCACCAGCGATTCGCGCAGTGCGTTGTAGCGGCTGATCCGGTCGCGGCTGTCCTTCAGCCCGTCGCAAAGCGCTTGGTTCGATTTCAGTGTCGCGCGCAGCTTGATCTCGCTGCTGACGCAGTCCGCGATGTCGGCCAGCAAGTCCTTGTGTTCCGCGCTCCAGCGCCGGGGCTTGCCGTCGATCACACAAAGCGCCCCGAGAGGCAGACCCTCGGCGTCGAAAATCGGCATGCCCAAATAGGCCTGTACGTTCAGATCCCGGACCGCGAGGTTGTCGCAGACCAGCGGATGATCGCGTGATGCGGGCACCACGAGCGGCTCGCCACTCGCCTTCACGTGCTGGCAGAAGGAATGCGAAAGCGGCGTTTGCCGCTTCGTTGCCCAGGGTTCGGGCAGGCCCTGATGGCTGGTGAAGAATTGCCGGTCGCGGTCTTCCTCGACGATAGAGACCAGCGCCACGGGCACGTCGATGAGCCGCATCGCAAGCCGGGTCAGCGCGTCGAATTCGCGCGCCTCCGGACCATCGACCAACCCCAGATCGGCCGGGCTGAACGCGTCGACATTGCGATAGGTCCCAAGGTCAAGTGCACCGACATTCATCGCCGAGTTCCTCCCGATTTTCGGGAAGGCTCGCAAACCCGGGTTAACGGGTCTTTAACGGAGCGACCCAGCCCCGCCGGAGCCGGCGTAAAACCGCCTAGCGCCGACGGTCGCGGCGCGCGCTCATCGGTTGGAAAGCGACACCGACATGGGCCTCGCAATAGGGCTTGCCGGGCTGCACGGCGAGGCCGCAGAACCAGAACTCTTCCGTCGCCGGGTCACCGATTGGCCATTTGCAGGTCCGCTCGGTCAGCTCCATCAGGCTGATCTTCTTGGCCTTTTTCTCGACCTCTCGCACGGAGGCGAGCGCCTCTGGGCTGATCTCGTTGGCCGAGGGCTGCGGCGGCAGAGGCTGACCCGCGGGGATGATTGGCTTGCGCGTGACGATCGGCGTGGGCGCGGGTTCCGGTGCGGCGGGCTCTTCAGCCTTTGCAGCGGGCTTGGCCTCGGCGGCCTCGGGTTTGGCGGGCTTCTCCTTGGCCGGTTTCGCCGCGGGCGTGCCACTGGTCCGGTTCGAAAGCCCCAGGCGATGCACCTTTCCGATCACGGCATTGCGCGTGACACCGCCTAGTTCCTTGGCGATCTGGCTCGCGCTTTGGCCCTCGCCCCACATCTTCTTGAGAAGTTCCACGCGCTCATCGGTCCAGGACATGCCGTCATCCTTGCGTAAAGACGGAGCGCGCCGGTCAGGCAAAGGCCCCCGGCGCCGCGTCCGTCTGGTCAAATCCGTTGGCATGCTATTTTAGTCACCTCTGACCGGGATACAAGGACCGGCATAGGGCAGAGGAGAGCCGCGATGGAACGCGTCGAGATGGGGGTCCGCCGGTTCGGGCGCGTCAACTGGTTGGGTCTTGCGACCCTGGCCGAGCGCGAGGTGCGCCGTTTTCTCGCGGTCTGGACCCAGACCCTGCTGGCGCCGCTGATCACGGCGGGGCTGTTCCTGGCAATCTTTACCCTGGCGATCGGGCCGGGGCGGGGGGAGGTGATGGGCGTGCCCTTCGTGCAGTTCCTCGCCCCGGGCATCCTGATGATGACGGTGATCCAGAACGCTTTCGCCAACACCTCGTCCTCGATCATGGCGGCGAAGGTGCAGGGCAATATCGTCGACACGTTGATGCCGCCCCTGTCGCCTTTGGAGCTGGTGCTCGGCTACATGGCGGGTGCTGTCGGGCGCGGCGTCTTTGTGGCCGTTGCGGTAACGGCGCTGATGCTGGTCGTGGTGGGCGCGGGGGTGGCGCATCCTGGCTGGGTCGCGGTCTTCGTGGTACTCGGGGCGGCGCTGATGGGCGCCTTGGGCATGATCGCCGCGATCCTGGCGCAGAAGTTTGACCAGATGGCGGCGATCACCAATTTCATCATCACGCCGCTGAGCTTTCTCTCGGGCACCTTCTACTCCATCGAGGCGCTGCCGCCCCTGATGCAAACCCTCACCCATGCCAACCCGATCTTCTACCTGATCGACGGCGTACGTTTCGGCATGATCGGCACCTCGGACAGCTCGCCCTGGCTGGGGCTGGTGATCGTCTCGGGATCGGCCGCGGCGGTGCTGCTTCTGGCCTGGACCTGGATCCGGCGCGGGTACCGGTTGAAATCCTAGCGCCGGCGCCCCTCGCGCCAGGCCAAGAGCGCGCCACCGGCGACGATGATGCCGGCGCCGGTGATCGAGACGGCATCCGGGATCACGCCGAACACCGCCAGATCATAGAGCGTGGCGAAGATCAGCGTGGCGTAGCTGAAGGGGACGACGAGGCTCGCATCCGCGCGCGCCATGGCGTTGACGTAACAGACCTGCGCGGTGAGCATCAGCACGCCGATACCCGCAAGGGCGGCCCATTGCGCGCCCGTCGGCGTCTGCCAGACCGGGATCACGGCGAGGCTCGCGATCACCATCCCGATCGTGTTGTTGATTAACAGGATCTGCAGCGGCGACTCGCGGCCCGAGAGGCGCTTGATGCAGGTGATCTCTCCGCCCATCACCATCGCTGCGCTCAGCGCCAGAAGCGCCGCGGGCTGAAAACTCTCGGGGCCGGGGCGCAAGAGGATCAGCGCGCCCGCAAAGGCGATGGCGGCGGCGGCCCAGCGGACGGGACCCACGCGCTCGCCGAGGAACATAATCGCCAGCACCATCGCGAAAACCGGGTTTAGAAAGCTGATCGCGGTGGCGTCGCTCAAGGGGATGAAGGCGACGGCGGCGAACATCAGGCTGACCCCGCCCCAGCCCAAGACCGAGCGCGCCACATGCAGCCGCCAATGCGGCGCCTGCAGGCGGAACCGCAGGACTGTGGCGATGCTCGCGATGGTCAGGAACGCGAAGAGAAACCGGCCGTGGCTGATCTGCAGGGGATGCATCTCGGGACCCAAAGTCGGCGTGCCCAAGGCCTTGGCCAACAACGTCGTCGCCGCGATGAACACAGTGGCCAGAAGCATCAGGCCGATCGCCAGGGGCGGGTTCTGCGCGCGCGGGGTGAACATGCCCCGCTATGAGCCTCTCTTGTCGCCAGCACAATCCCAAAAACCGGGCGTTGGCATCGCAGCCGGCGCATCCGGGCTGGGCTGAAATCCGCCGCTCCGGGCAACGTGTTTGAGCCATTTCCCGCTCGCCCTTACAGAGAGTTGATCAAGATCAAAAACAACCAAAGATCGTGTCGCCTACGATCAACATTGCTGTTTCGTAATCAGTCGCTTGCACGGCGCTTTCGCCATCGGCGGAGCGTGAATGCGTGCGTTTTCCGGAACTCCGGCAGGCCCGAATTTCACGGCCGCCGGGTGATGTTCCTACGCCAGGGGAGGATAGGATATGGCGAAATCTCCACGAAGCTCCAGCGAACGGAAACTGGAGCGTATCGATCCCGACAGACAGGTGATCTCTGACATCCAGACCGTGCGTCTGGCGGAGGCGACAGGGCTTTCGGTCAAGGAATTGGCCGGCAAGACGCTGGGCGACTTGCACAAGTCCCTGCGGCTGCACCTTGACCCGCATCTGTTGTTGCACCGTCGCATCTGCGGCCGGGTCGTCAAGCGCAACCCTGAAACCGGAGACCTCGAGGGTGTGCCGAATGCCACCGTGCATGTCGAGGATACCGATTGTTCGTTCATGATCTACAGCCCGCCGGGCTGGCCGCACTGGTCATGGTTCCTGCCGTTCAAGTGCAAGCGCGAGGTGCTGGCGACCACGGTCACCGACGAATGCGGCCGGTTCTGTGTCTGGGTGCCCGCGTGGGAGATCGACTGGATCATCCGCTGGCGCAGGGCGCGGCTCTGTTTCCCGACGCTCTGGCGTCCGCGCCTGAAGGACTGGCTGGAACGCATCATCATCCCGGAACTGGAGCGCGAACCGCCGCGGATCAAACCGCCGGTGCCGCCGGTCGAGCGCTTCGTCGGGCAACCGTCTAGGGCCGCGACGCCGATCGAGATCCCACGCCCGAAACCCGACGACTTCCTGGCCGAACGGAGCGCGGCAAACTTCTCGACCTATCTCAAGCGCCCGGACGTGCAGGAGCGCCTGGTCGAAGTGGCCGGCGAAAAGGTGGTCGGCAACCTGTCGCTGCTGGCCGAGGCCACATCCTTCGGCACCTCGTCGGAACGGATCGAAGCCGAGCTTGACAGCCCGGTGATCCCGTTGCCGCCGCCCTTGCCCCGGAAGATGGAAAGAAAGGCGCTGCGCAACGAGATCGGCGCCGAACTCGCAGAAGAGCTGGGCGACGATATCCGCGTCCTGCGCCGCCGGCGCTGGATCGGGCCGTTCTGGCGCTGCACCGATATCTGGCTCGGGATCTGGACCCGCGTCTTCGACGTGCCCGATATCACCTTTCGCGTCACCCAGGACACCGATGCCGATGGCACCGAAGAGACGATCTATTCCGAGGGCTTCTTCGACGTGCGCTGGAACGCGGGCGCTATGGGTGACGTCGTGCTCGAGGCGGACGCCATCGCGCTGTCGACGCCGCATTGCGACGGGCCCGAGATCGACCCGGGCATCTGCGAGGCGCCGGCGATCGTCACCGCGGGCCTGATGCCGCTGCAGGGGCCGCATTTCGACACCAGCTCGGGCTATGGCAAGACGATCAACCGGGCCCGCTCGGGCGGAATGTCCACCTCGGCGCGCGATCGCGAAACCGAGGCGCCGCTCTGCCACACCGTGCAGCTTCACGGCTGCCACAGGTTCCCAGGGGCCGATTTCTACCGGATCCTGAAACGCTACGAAGGCGCCACCAACTTCACGCCGATCCTCGGCGAAACCTGGGTCGCGCCGCAGCTATCGGGGCCGCCCCTGCTGATCTCGCCGGATGCGAATGGCTGGTACCCGGTGCAACCGGCGGCCAATCTGGTGTTCCCGCACTGGCTGCTCAACTGGCGGACTTGGCGCTACGCCGATGGCCGCTACGAGCTCAAGCTGGAGATGGGCGACGCCGGAAAGAACCCGCATTCCGACAGCGCGGTGGTGCCGATCGAGATCGACAATTCCGATCCGGCGGTCACTTTCACCGAACTGGCCTGGCGCTATCCCGGCGGCGGCTGGACCGTGCTTCCGGCCTCCTGTCCGGTGGTCCGGCGCATCGCCGGCCGCGACGTCGAGATCCGCGCCACGGTGCAGGTGTCGGCAAAGCATTTCCGCAATGCGACGCTGTTCGGCCGCGGGTGCGCCTTCAACACGCTGCCCAAGATCGATCTGCCGGCGGATTACGACCACTGGCACACCACGGCCGCCGACAACGCCTGGTCGACCTCGGGCCGTTTCCTGGTCGACGCGGCACTGGATGACGGGGCCTACACCATCGGCGTGAATGCCTATGGCCGGACATTCAATCCGGCGGGTGGCGACAGCGGTCCGTCGAGCGGCTGGGACTACGACCCGATCTATTCGTGGACGCACCCAAGGCGCCACATCGCGATCGTCGATCTCTAGGGTACGCGCCGGGGCCCCGCTGAACCAGGCGGGGCCCCGGGGATTGCCCCGGCCCCGAGCTATGGTGCAGAAATGAGCGGTCAATGCCGCGGAGATTTCCGTCATGCCGCTTCGAACCACCTGCCTCGGTGCCTATCCCAAGCCCGACTACGTGCCGATCACCGACTGGTTCCAAGTCGGCCATGACGTGGAGAATTACAACGACCTCGTCCTGAACACCTGGCATGAGGACCCCGAGATCCAGGCCGCGCTCGACCGCGCCACGGCCGAGGTCGTGGCCGACCAGATCGCCTGCGGCATCGACATCGTCACCGACGGCGAGGTGCGGCGGGAGAATTACGTGCACTACCAGTGCCGGCATTTCGACGGGTTCGACTTTCAGAACCTCGCCCACCGGGTCCTGCGCAACGGCGCCTACGAGGCCGATCTGCCTGCGATCCGCGGTCCGGTCCGAGCGCGCGGGCAAAGCGTGCTCGTGCGGGACTGGCAGGTGGCGCAGGCGGCCTCGGACCGGCCGGTGAAGATGACGCTGCCGGGGCCGATGACGATCTCGGACACCACGGCGGATGAATACTACGGCGACCCCGAGACCCTGGCCCGCGACCTCGCCACCGCCTTGAACTCCGAGGTCCGCGCGCTGGCCGAGGCCGGGTGCCGCCACATCCAGATCGACGAACCGATCTTCGCCCGCAAGCCGGATGCCGCACTTGCTTATGGCGTCGGCACACTCGGCACCTGTTTCGACGGCATCCCGGGCGACGTCACCCGCATCATGCATATGTGCTGTGGCTATCCCAACCGGCTCGACGACACCGATTATCCCAAGGCCGACCAGGACGCCTATCGCCAGATCGCCCGCGCCGTGGATGGCGTCGTCGACCAGATCAGCATCGAGGACGCCCATCGCCACAATCCGCCCGAGCTCTTTCAGCTCTTCGAGCACTCCACCCTGATCGTCGGCTTCATCACCGTCGCCTCGTCACGGGTGGAATCGGTCGAGGAGATCAGAACACGGATGCTCGAGGTGCTGGAACTCGTGCCCGCCGAGCGCCTGATCGCGGCCCCGGATTGCGGGCTGGGATTCCTGGGACGGGATCTCGCGATGCGGAAACTGCGCAACATGACCGAGGCCGCGGCGTCAGTCTGAGCTACTCCGCGGCCAGCGCCGGTGCCGCACCCCATGAAAGATCGTGCCCTTGCCACGGCCCGCGTGGCCCGCGAAACCGCAGCCGCGCCGTGCTCACATCGAGAAACGCCCGCGCCGGCGTCATCGGCGGTGCATCACGTGGCCCGGCCCTCAGAACCGCGCGCACCTCGACGCGCTGCTCCGGCGTCAGCCCCTGCATCGCCATGCGACCGGGGAAAAAGCTCTCGGTCGGGGCGCCGGCCGCAAAAATCACCTCGTGCCGGTCGAAAAGCAGATGCACCAATTCCGCTCGCCGCCGGCCCTTCATCTGCCGCACCCCGGTCAGCCGCGTCAGCCCGACCGCCGGGCACAAAACGCCCTCGGACCGACCCCTATCCGGCACCAGCATCCGGTGCTGGGGCGAGACCACCAGATTGCGCGCCGGAAGCCCCTGTCCCAAGGCGCCGGCGCGGATCAAGACCGGCTTCGTCTTTGCCGGTCCCGCCGCCCAGCGATGCGTCACCTGGCGCTGCCAGCGCACGGGCTGCAACCCATGATCGAGCGTGTGTACCCGGTCGCCCACGGCCAGCGCCTCGACCGGAACCGGCCCGAATTCCGCCTCAATCGGCGTGTCGGCCGCGAAGCAGAGGATGTTGGTATAGGGCTCCTCGCTGCCCGTGGTCTGGTCGAGACTGTCCAGCGGATCGCCATCGCGGGTGTCGTTGGCGTTGAACACCTCGCCATTCGTGGGCGGGTTGCCGTCAGCATAGGCAAAGCCGACATTGACGCCATTGATCCGGATGATGAAGACCTCGTCTCCGGCGGCGTTGAGCAGCGAGAACTCCAGTTCCACCACGTCGCCGGTAAAGAAGTCTTGCCCGTTGATCGTGACGTCCTGTCCAAGGGTCTGCGCCGCGCCGGTCTCGACATAGCCGTCTTCCAAAAACCCATCGTCGTCATTGACTTCGATTAGCGTCGGTGCGCCGCCATTGTAGGTGAAATCGACCCCGGTCCAGGTCGGGTTGCCCGGATCGTAAGGGTTCGTGCCGGTCTGCCCCGGGTCGTTGCCATGGGTCGAGGTTTCGAGCTCTGTCTGCGTCAGGCTCGTCGCGTAGAGCGACCAGTCGTAGACCGAGATGAACGGCATCTCGTTGACTCCCTCGGCAGCGCCGGAGGTTCCGTCTTGCGACCCCGGCCAGGCCCGGAGGCATGCCGGGCGCGGTTTCGAATTCTCATCGAATTTGGCGGAAAAGCGTGAATTGGCGTGGACCCGGGGTTGTTTTCATTGTGGCGCCAGTTGCATGTATTTCGCCCGATTGTGGCAGGCCGGCACATGCCTGGCGGCGACCGCTCGGGCCGAATGGTCGAAATTCGGGCTTCACAGCCTCCGCGCCTTCCCCTATGAGGCCTGCATGACGAGCGAAGTGCATATCCGCACCCTGCGACGCCGACGCTGACCGCGTCCGGCCCTCGTTACCCGCGCGTCCCCGCGCACCTCTCCGAACATTGACAGCCCATCGCCGATCCGGCACCACAGGGGCTCTTTTCTCGAAAGGCGCATGCCATGATCCCGTCCGTTCTGCCGACCTATAACCGCGCGCCCCTGGCCTTCGCCACGGGCGAGGGCAGCTGGTTGATGACCGAGGACGGCACGCGATATCTCGATATGGGCGCCGGGATCGCGGTGAACGCGCTGGGCCACGCCCATCCCGCGCTTGTCGAGGCGTTGACCGCCCAGGCACAGAAGCTCTGGCATGTCTCGAACCTCTACGAGATCCCGAACCAGCAGGCGCTGGCCGACCTGCTTGTCGACCAGACCTTCGCCGACACGGTGTTCTTCACCAACTCCGGAACCGAGAGCTGCGAGCTTGCCGTGAAGATGGCGCGCAAATACTGGCATGACAAAGGCCAGCCCGAGCGCACCGATATCCTCACCTTCTCCGGGTCCTTTCACGGCCGCTCGTCGGCCGGCATCGCCGCCGCGGGGTCCGAGAAGATGACCAAGGGCTTCGGGCCTCTGCTGCCCGGCTTCGTCCACCTTGCCTGGGGCGATCACGACGCGCTCTACGCGGCAATCAACGACAATGTCGCCGCGATCCTGATCGAGCCGGTGCAGGGCGAAGGCGGCATCATCCCGCTCCCCGATCAATGTCTCAAAGGCCTGCGCGACCTCTGCGACGAGCATGGGATCCTGCTGATCCTCGACGAGGTGCAATGCGGCATGGGCCGGACCGGCAAGCTTTTCGCCCATGAATGGGCCGGGATCACGCCCGACATCATGATGGTCGCCAAGGGCATCGGCGGCGGCTTCCCCCTGGGCGCGGTGCTCGCGACCGAGGAGGCCGCCAGCGGCATGGTCGTCGGCACCCACGGCTCCACCTATGGCGGCAACCCGCTGGGCTGCGCCGTGGGGCTGGCGGTGACGCGGATCGTCTCCGACCCGGCGTTCCTCGATGAGGTCAACCGCAAGGCCGGGCTTCTCAGGCAGAAACTCGAGGGCCTCGTCGCCGCCCACCCGGACGTCTTCGAGAAGTTGCGGGGCTCAGGCCTGATGCTCGGCCTCGTCTGCAAAGCGCCCAACACCGACGTGGTTAAGGCGGGCTACGGCGAGCATCTCCTCACCGTGCCCGCCGCTGACAACACCGTGCGCCTGCTGCCGCCGCTCACCATCACCGACGAGGAAATCGCCGAGGCCGTCACCCGGCTCGACAAGGCCGCCAGCGCGGTCACCGCAGATGCCGCGGCGTGAGTACGGCTTCGTGAAGGCGACCCGCGCCGACTATCCGATCCTGCGCCGCTGGCTGGCGGAACCGCATGTTCGGCAAACCTGGGGCGACCCGGACGAGGAAGTCGCCTTGATCGACGCCGAAATCGACGGCGGCGACTGCCGGATGCATGTCGTCTATGACGGCGAAACCCCCTTCGCCTTCATCCAGAACTGGGGCGCACACGAAGCCGGCGTGCCCCACCTCACCGACCTGCCACCGGGCACCCGTGCGATCGACACGCTGCTGGGCGAGACCACCTATCTCGGCCAAGGCCACGCGAAGGCCTATGTCCGGCAATACGCCGAACACCTCCTCGCCAACGGCGCGCCTCAAGTCTGCACCGATCCGCACCTCACCAACCCGCGCGGCCTCGCCATGTACCGCGCCGCCGGTTTCCGGGACCACGCCCAGCGACGATGCGAAACCGACGAGATGGTCCAGATCATGACCTACGCACCTTCATCTTGTTGAAAATATGCCGGGGGTGTGGGGGCAGAGCCCCCACGCACACCAGAACAAGGCGCCACGCACATGAACCACTTCCTAGACATCCACAAAACGTCCAAGCCCGACCTGCGGCAGATCATCGACAGTGCCAAGACGATGAAACAGGCCCGCGACGGTCAGCCCAAGGGCACCCCCGACGCCGACCAGCCGCTGAAGAACCACATGGTCGCGCTGATCTTCGAAAAACCCTCGACACGGACCCGCGTCTCCTTCGACGTCGGCGTCAGGCAGATGGGCGGCGAAACCCTGGTGCTCTCGGGCGCCGACATGCAGCTCGGCCATGGCGAGACCATCGCCGACACGGCCCGCGTGATGTCGCGCTATGTCGACATGATCATGATCCGCACCTTCGAGGAAGCGACTCTGCTCGAGATGGCCGAATACGCCACCGTCCCGGTAATCAACGGGCTGACCAACACCAGCCACCCGTGCCAGATCATGGCCGACGTCCTGACCTTCGAGGAACACCGCGGCCCGATCAAAGGCAAGAAAGTCGTCTGGTCCGGTGACGGCAACAACACCTTCGCCAGCTTCGCCCATGCCGCGCAGCAGTTCGAGTTCGACCTCACCTTCACCGGCCCCGAACCGCTCGATCCGCCTGCCACGCTCGACGGCCTCTACACCACCCAGCGCAACCCGGAACTGGCCGTCCAGGGCGCCGATCTCGTCGCAACCGATACCTGGGTCTCGATGCACGATCCCGTCTCGGCCCGCGAACGCCGCCACAGCCAACTCCGCGGCTACCAGGTCAACGCGGATCTGATGTCCCACGCCAATTCGGACGCACTCTTCATGCACTGCCTGCCCGCGCATCGCGACGACGAGGCGACCTCCGAAGTGATGGACGGCCCGCATAGCGTGATCTTCGACGAGGCCGAAAACCGTCTCCACGCCCAGAAGGCGATCATGCGCTGGTGCCTCGGGGTCTGACGCCGGCTGCTGCGAATCGGCGCGTTTGCCCAGCCGGGCGGCGTCCCCCTCAAGCGCCCCCGGACGCGTATCCTGCCAACCGTGCCGATTCCCGGCTGGGACTTCCTTTCAGGGAAATCCGGCCGGGTCTTTGCGATGGCGACACAACCCTAGATAGAACCTGGCTTGTGCCGTAATCCAGATACGGGGGAACCTTGCCGCATTTGTGCCATATATTGCATGCGAACATCTGTTCGCTACGTTTCTCGATTGGTGATCTTTTGGACACAAATCATTTCAGATCAAAGGATTATGAGACACAATTAACATGACACGCGCGAAATCCCCGTGCTATCTCGGTTCGGCCAAATGTGGCAAAAATGTGATTCAGGATTGGTAGGAGCAGGAAGATGCCGAAAATCCCAAATTCAGTAATCGAAGGCACCATTCTCGATGACCTGATCGCGCTGGGCTATACCGATCCCGACGGCGACATGGTCACCAACGGGCCCGAGGACATCTTTGCCTTCGCAGGCAATGACTATGTCGAAGCCGGCGGCGGCAATGACCGGATCTGGGGCGGCACCGGCAACGACACGATCCGAGGCCAGGGTGGCGACGACAGGATTTACGGCGAGGACGGCAATGACGAGTTGCGCGGCGGCAGCGGTAACGACTACGTGCGCGGCGGCAAGGGCAACGACCTGATGTTCGGCGGCGGCAACAACGACAAGCTGATCGGCGACCAGGGCAATGACACCATCTACGGCGGCAGCGGTGCCGACAGGATTTATGGCAACAAGGGCAATAACGAGCTCTATGGCGAAGGCGGCGCCGACCTGATCAACACCGGCGACCAGACCAGCCTCGTCGACGGCGGCGCGGGCAACGATACGATCGAAGTGCGCATGCACAAGGGCGGCGATCACACCCTCACCGGCGGCACCGGTGCCGACGAATTCCTGTTCATTGCCGCGGGCAAGGTGGCCGTCTCGGATGTCACGATCACGGATTTCGAACTCGGCATCGACAGCTTCAAGATCGATGGCGTGGCGGATACCACCTATCTCGGCATCATCGGCCCGGGGGCTGTGACCTCCGCCGGTGGCGGCGCCGACACGCTGCTGACGCTGACGACCGGTGACACCATCCTCTTCGAGGGTATTACCGAGGCCGCCTTCGAGGCCGAATACTTCGGCGCCTGACACGCCGGCCCGCCACCCGGACTCTCGCATTGCCGAGGCGGGGCGCTCCTCAGCGCTCCGCCCGCCGGACGGTTTGACTTGTCACCACGCTCCCGGTCCGTAGGGTAGGGCGCACCGGACGGGACACTGGGCCGGGAAAGCGGGCAGGGAGGCAGCGGATGACACAGGCGCGGATCGGGCTGATCGGGCTCGGGGTGATGGGGGCGAACCTTGCGCTGAACATGGCCGAAAAGGGCTTTCCCGTCGCCGTCCACAACCGCACCACCAGCGCCATCGGCGAGTTCATCGCCGGGGCAGGGGACTTGGCCTCTCGTCTCGTCGCCGCGGAAACGCCGCAGGCGCTCGCCGCCGCCCTCACCCCGCCCCGCGCCATCGTCATCATGGTCAAGGCCGGCGCGCCGGTCGATGCCACCATCGACGCCCTGAAACCGCATCTCGACCCCGGCGACATCCTGATCGACGCCGGCAACGCCGACTTCAATGACACCCGCCGGCGCGAGGCCGCCCTGAAGGACGAAGGCTTCCGATTCATCGGCATGGGCGTCTCGGGCGGCGAAGAGGGCGCGCGCCACGGGCCCAGCATCATGGTCGGCGGTGCCGCAGAGGCGTTCTCCGAAATCGAGGACATCGTCACCGCCATCGCCGCGAAGTACCAGGACGCCCCCTGCGCGGCCCATCTCGGCGCCGACGGCGCCGGGCATTTCGTCAAGACCGTGCATAACGGCATCGAATACGCCGACATGCAGATGATCGCCGAGATCTACGGCCTTCTGCGCAATGACGAACACCGCAGCCCGGCCCAGATCGCCGCCCTCTTCGACGACTGGAACGGCGGCCCGCTGAAATCCTACCTGGTCGAGATCACCGCCAAGGTCCTCGCCGCCACCGACCCCGGGACCGGCCACCCCATGGTCGACGTGATCCTCGACCGCGCCGGCCAGAAGGGCACCGGCCGCTGGACGCTGATCGAGGCGCTCAAACTTGGCCAATCCGCCTCGACCATCGAGGCCGCCGTCGGCGCGCGCTCCTGGTCCTCGGCCAAGGACCTGCGGATCCTTGGCGAAGACACGCTGCCGCGCGCCGCCGCCGACGGCACCGGCCCGGTGCTGCTCGACGGAGACCTCGAACGCGCCCTGCTCGCCGCCCGCGTCATCGGCTATTCCCAGGGCTTTTCCCTGCTCGCCGCCGCCTCGGACGAATTCGACTGGAACCTCGATCTCGCCCGCACCGCCGAGATCTGGCGCGCCGGCTGCATCATCCGTTCCGCGCTTCTGGATGACATCGCCACCGCCTTCCGGGGCGATCTGCCGGGCCATAGCCTGATCCTCGCCCCGGCCTTCGCGCGCCTCCTCGGCGACACCGTCGCCGCCCTGCGCCGCGTCGTGGCCCGCACAGCCCTCTGCGGCCAGCCCGCCCCCGCGCTCTCCTCCGCGCTCGCCTACTACGACACCATGCGCACCGCCCGCGGCACCGCCACCCTGATCCAGGCGCAACGCGACTTCTTCGGCGCCCACGGCTTCGAGCGCATCGACAAAGAGGGCGACGGCCACCACGGCCCCTGGGGCATGGGCTGAGAAACCCCC
>JAAUYH010017446.1_pt1 | contig 14172 bp, 11 predicted proteins | sample 7278061 | NCBI WGS metagenome assembly JAAUYH01 (sample SAMN14350203, study PRJNA611818) | marine sediment metagenome | isolation source: surface marine sediment (0.6m) | place: French Polynesia: Moorea | collected 2018-08
AAGAAAATCACTCACAGCGCCACACCGTACAACAAGCATTAACTGTAACTCAGTAGAAACTAACAGCAGTACAGTACCCACATCTAACGTAATTTAATTGCATAACCCTGAATTATTGTCAGAAAACATTCAAGCTTTGTTTTTGCATGCCTTCTATTGAAATAACTCGTACAATGATCTATCACAGTCATTGGGAAATGTGATCTTACGATAAGTGTTCCGCCCATCTAAATATCTCATTATCGTCATCTCCTCCACTCTGCATGTAGAAAGCCTGCAACGCACTCTAGAATCGAATCTCATGAAAGGATTTTCCATCCAGAACAACTCGTTCTCTTTCGAACACACAAGGATCTCCAGTAAATTTACTGAACGCGTACTTGAACACTAAACCATAGCTCTGATATTCAGAGTTTCTACCTTTTGAATGCCACCTCATTCACTTCGTAAGCCAATGCAATCTTGTAACTGATAAAGATCATTCTGCAGCGCCCCAGGAATGAGCCCCACACGTTGAGCTGCGTTTGGTCAAAGATGTTGCTGTCTCAGTCGAGCTTTCTGTTTTTGCACTGATATCTGTACAGAGTTCATTCTGCATTGACTCATCTACAATACAATTGTACAATGTAAATTTTCCGGGAATATCTGTGCCTTGCGAACTCTAATGACAGCGTTGCACTGCACAAATGAACAAATAGCGTTCTCTGAAAAGCAACTGGTTTTCGCATCCTGAGGTCAGCCACTGGGTTGTTACAGCATCGTCACAAAGCAGTTGTGTCTTCCGCTGTGTGAGTGGTCTTGGGATGGGAAGTTTTTCGCTTTTCCCATTCGGTATGCCAGAAATATAACAGAGTTTGACGAGAAGAGCGAGAGCAAGAGTTTACTTGACTAGTTGAAAGCTACGCTACACTCGGAAGTTTGAAACAGTGACAACGTCTTGTAGGAGCGAGAAGCGAAACTAGATATTTCAGCGTCAAATGTGCTGGGAAGTACAAGCGCACCGCGCGACGTTTGCGCATGCACAGGTGGAAGCGGCGGTAAGTAGGACGACCATCATCCAAGGGAATCACTCGACATGGCAACGCCCCGTAGCTCGAAGAGATGGCGTTCTTCACCGGCTGCTTATCGTCGTGTTGTTCGAGCTTCCGAGCGCTTCACCACCTCGGTGAAGAACAGTGTTTCTGCAACAGCCACTGCCGACATAAAGATGCTGAACAATACAGGTTCCATGTCATGAAAGAAGGTTTATTGTTGTTGTAGTCGTTGGTTGTAGGGGGTGTAGGGTGGGTCAGTTTCATTGCGGGATCTAGGCTTTAAGTAGTGAAAAGTGGAACTCAGGCAATGCTTTCCAAGACAGCGGTGAGAACAGTTCTACAGGACAGTATATCTTAAAATTTGTTTATTTTATGGGGGTTGTCACAGCAAGGCAAAACTCTAGATGTGAGTCGTGCCCCACGGGCTCTGGACGGCGTTAATCTGAAAAGGCACGGAAGACAACTTTACGTCACTTAGATGCATCAGAGTAAAGCATCATTATGTCAGATTTTTAGGGTAAGGACAAACACCAGCTTAAGCAAGTTCGTCGTTTCCTCGCTTCAGTACTGAACGGTACCGGGCTGCCCGGCCGTCCTCAAACACACATTCTCAAATTCAGCCAAGTTTAGTACCGGTACAGTAATTTACGAAAGAGTGGTACTCGCTCAGCATGGATTCACATTCGCTCGCTGTCCACTAAAACGTGCCATGAACCCGATTATTTCGAGGATCGTCTTCGGCGCCGTTAACCTATTCAACCTACTGGTCGTTGTTGCTTTATGAAAGTGACCAACGCATTTAGCCACCGCCGATGATCGATACTATTTCAAAGCATCGACCTCTAATACTCAACGAGCAGAATTTTTTCGTGAAGATCATCTTGTTCCATTTTTCGTTGAGTGAAGAGTGTAAATTTCTGAAAAAACTCCTCCAGTTAGTATGCCCAAAACTGACGGCCCACGATCACTTGAAGCACTTTCGGTACTAAGTAGCGCAGAGAAAGTAGGTACGGTACTGTACGGTACAAACTTAGCTGAAATAAACCGACCTGAACCAAATTCACTGTATTCAACGGGCAGTTCTTGCCCTAATTCCGACATGATTTTCAACTCGGGCCTCAAAAGTTGGGGTCGGTCAGATGAAACCTCATCTGGTAGAGCGTTCTCTGTGCGGACCCAGCAATGAAAATGCCAATCACATGAAACAAACCTAACCTTGCGCAATTGCCGTAAAACAGTCTACGAAAGTGAGGACGGAACGGCACAGCTACTGAACTGCACTGAGATGAAAATTCAATGTAGCAGAAGCCGCACAAGATTCGTAGCGGAGATATGGATGTGTGCGATTTTCAGGTCGATAAATACGAATGCCTTGAATGATTCAAAAGGGAATGTGCGCATCGAAATATGTCCTTTACAGCAAGAACATTACGTCAGGGTTAAGGCGAGCTCAGCAATGCTATCCATTACGACCAAAAAACCAAAAAACTATCTACTGTAATTTATGATTGCGAGACTCGGTGTAACGGGGGAGATACAGCACGTACCGTACAATATCACAAATATCGGCAGTTCCTGGAGCGTGTATTTTTGATTTCCGGATCGTGCGCTGCATGCGTGAATGGAACTTGTATGTTGTAGACGAAAATAATGCACCAGCAATGCACTTCCCACACATCCCATCCTCTCACTATTCAACACACGACAACTGAACGTTCTGATCGAGCACAATACAAATGCACCCATCTCGTGCACCATTCATACAAGCCATCACAACTCCACACACCAACTCTCCAACTCTCAACCAACAAACGCCATGGAACCCGTGCTAGCCTGCCTCATCTTCGGCGCCGTCAACATCGTCGACATTCTCGTCGTTCGCCACTTCATGCAGGTCACTGGCAAACCTGAGTCGTGCCATTAGCTTTACTCATACCAACGCTTAACCTTGTTTACATTTTCACCGCGTCCGTGTACGCCGCATTCATCGTTTGCCGCTCGTACACGACTTGTCAATAACATTCAACAACGCGCTAACACTCAATAAACTTCTACTCAACTGAATTCTGTCTTCTTTCCTTGCTATTTTTTGTACGCACGTATTTCTATTTGCAGTTTCTTGTTGCCTCTTGCTAACGTGCTTTATACGTAGCCAAAGGGTTGCATTGATGCAAGTAGAGTTCGCACCTCCATTTGTTCGTCGAAACTTTCACCTTTTGTACTCTTCCGAGTCAGCAGCGAGACAGGCCGTTTCCTAGTTCGGTTCATCTCGCTGACCATGGGTCCTGAACTCAAAAAGCCAACCATCATCACAAGAACTTAACGCGTCGACCCCACCCTACGGTGTGGCTGTCGCGTGAACCTGTCGCCGTACAATTTACTGTCGCAACCATGGCTTCATAAGCACTGTGATCCTCGAAAGTTTCGGGATACCGAAAGAAGACGCTCTTTTCATACACTGTTGATACTCCATCGAGAAATTCGACGGATTGGTTCTTCGATAGACATACAAGCTGCTTCAAACAAATCCGTTTTTGGAACCTTCCTCTGTACAAGTCCGTTTGCGAACTTCTTGACTGAGTTTAGAGTCAATGGATCACGCCCTGTTCCGTTATTGTGTTGCGATGGCGATGTTTTTGTTGTTCTCGTATTTATAGCGACTAATTGTATTGATTACCACCGCATTGGAATTAAGAGCGTTTCATCACTTTCACAGTTATCCAGCGTTTTGTCTTGATATAGAAGCCAGGACGACCATCTTCTTTCGAGTTCGGTACGCTTTTCATTGTTCATGTATTTATATGGCGCCCATAGACAACGAAAATGTAGATAAAAAACTTGTTCCCATTCTCTCTCGTCGTGCCTCTTGAACATTTACGCTATTGACAATGAGTACTAGAATTCCAAACGGGTAGTGAGTCAAGTGTTTTACAACCTTGTTTCCTCTCAAGGTGTTGCATTTTCTCATCGGCTTCATCCCACTAATTGTGAATAGGCTCATTTACGTCGCAATCCAAAATTTGTACAGTATTAACTCCCATACTTTACTTCGAAACCTTGCTACCGCGTCGTTTCCAGAGCTCTTCCGCATAATCGTCGCCAATTCCATTGTCTTCATCTTCGTCCTCAATCCAATCCTGCTCCACCAATCTGCTCCGTCTCCGATTCTTTTTCTTCCCTTCCCACTTCGCCACAGGCGGCGGGTTGAATCCACCACCCTCCGATGTGTACTTCTTCACCAACGCGGGAACCTGCACCACCGAATCCACTGCCGCCGGTTGCTTGCTCATCTCCGCGATAGCGTCTGCCACTTCGCGCACGGTGGGATGGTAATGGTGCGCCATCGCCGCCAGTTCCCACGCTCCGGAATGCTGCGCACCTGCCGCATCGGGATCTTCAATTTCAGTGGCAAACTCTTGCACAAACTCAGTTGCATCGCCTTCAGTGCCACGCGAGGCAAACACGCATGACACAACACGTCTCGGAGCAACAAATTGCATAGCAGCAAGAAGTGCGAGACTGGAAGCATGCGTCGGTGCGGAAGCCGCAGCCGAGATACCAAGGCGTCTTGCAAATGCTGCCGCTCGAGCTACCGGCATTTCACGAAATCCAGTAGCCGCAGCGAGTGCACGAGTGAACTCAGTTGTGACATCTTCCGACGCTTTCAAGGGTGTTCCACGAGCGTACAGCGCGTTAGCGGCCGCGTACAATGCACGGTCAAGGTCACGAGCGTCGGCAGTGACAGTATCGTCACTCGCTTTCATGGTAATCGCATGTTGTGCAAGAATAGCGTATGCGGCACTTAGACATCTTAACCTAGTTTGAAGCGGAAGTCTTTGTGAATCAAGAAGTGGGCCCAACGCCGCAAGGATAGCTTCCACAATGTCGATAGAGATATATTCCGTCACGCGCAGAAGGCCATGAAGTGCAGGTGCTAGCGCCGGCGGCGGCTTCCTCTTTTTTCCGCTACCATCGTTGCCGCTGTCCTTCGCTTGCTCGACGGTACGTGACGCCAGGTGAATGACATTAAACAGGGCGCGGCACACCGCATCAAGCAACATTTTGCGCGCGGCGAACATCTCCTGCGGCGTCGGCTCCGCATCGGCCTCACGGAGGTCTCGCATGACCTGTGTCTCGTTTTCACGGTTGAACTGTGCCTTCGCGCTTTCTTCCTTGGCCTGTTTCGCGGCATTCCGTTGATTGACCTTCTTGTTCTTGCCCTTGAAGTTCCCCTTCTTTTTCACTTCTTTCTTGCCAATAGGTAGCAGTGGAAACGACGCAAACTTGATTCCGAGCATTGGTTCGATAGTTTCAGCGCTGACAATCGAAGACTTCACAGTCGCAGCCTCCGACAACTTTTTCGCAATCGTGACACATGTGGCCAACGTAGGCCCACTCGCACGATGTGCCTCCCCGAGAACGGAACGCAGTGAATTCGCGGCTTCTTTTCGCAGTGCTTCTTCTCTGTCGGAAGTGAGGGCACAGACAATCTCCACGAGCGCGTCGGCCTCATTGAAATGCGGCAGTGCCTTCAACAATTCCGCCGCCGCCGTGCAGGCGGCGCGTCGTGCACGTACTAGCAGGTCAGTCTTCTTCGACATCGTCGTGTTGGGCCCATTCTGCGCGCCAACACGACTCCGTGTTAAGGCACCTATGGAACGAACGAATCGAACATACGAATTGAGAAACGCCTGTTCGTAGGAGCGAAGTTTCGCGACGTCTTTCGATACGGTTGTCTCCGCCTCCTTCTCAGAAATAGTACGAATTCGGTACGCAGGCGCCAGGTCTTTGTACACCTGTGCCTCGGTCAGGATTGAGAGTGCGGCGGCACGCCCCTTGTTGGAGGCACTGAACTTGCGCAAATCTTTCAGTAGCCCAACGTTTTCCTCAGGTGCAGACACAAGCTTGGAGGCCCAGCTGGCAAGCTTTGCACGTACTTCGGAGAACGGTACACCGTCCAGAGTCTTCGATTCCTTCTTCTGCGGTTTGTCAGGGATGGGTGTTGGTTTTGGCTCTTCCGGTTCGGGTTGCGGTACTTGATCCTTCTTTTTGTGCGCAACGATGAATCGCTTGCTCGCCCGACTCACTTTTCCTTCCGCGGATACAGTCGGCATCGGTAGAGCAGGTGCTGCGCGTTCCGATAGAAATTCTCGCGCGCCATGGCGCTCGTACGAGGGCAAGCTGCTTGAAACTTTGCGCTTCTTGCGCTCTCTTCTGGATACGGTCGGTTCTTCGACCGGGTCGTCCAACACTTTCTTTTGTAGCTTTCGTTTCGCTTTCCCAGCCATAGTGAAACGACGACCTCGCGGGTTGACGTCGGTGCGAAGGGTCTGGGTCGTCGACGCCAATCGAAAATGTAAAAAACGATTAAAATGAGAGGCTTCGTTGACACGTGGATTGATCCGATACCCAGTGATCCACGAATCGAAAGATTCGAGCACACAGAAAACGCTGCGCACCAACTCTAGATAAGCATCTCACGAATGCTACTGACATGAGACAAACTGCACAGTCAACTAAAGGCCACCACGAATTCGCACCATCTCCGTCGTCGGGATGAGCGAGTCATGGAACCAAACCACCATCGTGGGGATGCAGCAAGGGATTGTGTTCGCATCCGCGTTCTTCTCATGCGTCGCGGCTACGCGTGAGGTACTCCCTGGCTCGTGCTTCGCGAACGTCTTCATCGGCAAATCGACCGTGGCAGGGCTGAAGGTACCGCCCACGCGTTACGCGTCGCCGACGCACAAGGGCCTGTAGGACTGGATAGCGAACGACTTGCGCGTCGCGCTGAGCACGATGCGCGACTTCACCGCGTCGCTGGTCGCGGGCGACGAGGTGTTCCAGATACATGCGGTGCGCAAGGATGGGCGCGTGCAAACCGCCGACGAGCTCTGCACCAGCGTGCAGACGGTCCTTCGTTCGCTGGCCCTGTGGATCGAGAACAGCGACTGGGAGAAGGCCGATGCTGTTGTCAGACTCGACATCGCGAAGGGCTTTGTTCGTTTCGGGAAAGAAGTGGATAATGAGGATGACGACGGTGACCTCTTCGATTCCGACATCAAGGTGGAACCGCTCGATGTGGAGAACAGGTTGGACAACCTCAATCGCCGTGTTGACCTCGGAACTGTGACGACTGCCACTCTTGTCCTCGATTGCATCTACTATTGTCGTGAATAACTTGCAGTGACATTGATGTTAGTAAATGTACTCGTGTTGTAACTCTTGGTTCACGACCATTTACAAATTAAGACTTCGTCCTCTCGTCTATTCGAACGAAGTCGTCAAATGTGCCCACACGGAACAGAGTGCAAACGAGATATTTGGGATTGTAATTAATGCATTCTGATATTTTACCCAATCACGAATCCGAGCGTCGTCGCCCAAATCACGTTTTCCTAGGATTCGTGCTGGCAGTGTAGATTGCGAAGCCGATGGGCAAAAAGAACAAGAAGAAAGGGCTGGGGAGCGCGAAGACCGAGGCGAAAGCGGCGAAGAAGGCGGAAAAGGCAGCCAAGAAGGCGCGCGCTGCGACCGGCGACAAAGATGTAGAGGCGTATCTAGCGGAGATCGAGGCGCGCGAAGAAGCGGCGGAAGAGGTCACGGTGCACACGGATGTACCGGCGCCGTCGCCACGGACGTCGTTCTCGATGGTGGCGTCGCCGGTGCGCGAGGACAACCTAATAATGTTCGGGGGCGAGCGGTTCACGGGGGACAAGGGCGAGTTCTACGCGGACCTGTACGAGTTCCACACGGAGAAGCGCACGTGGACGCGGTACGCGAGCACGATCCGGCCGGCGCCGCGCAGCTCGCACGCGGTGGCGGTATACAAGCACTGGATGTACCTGTTCGGTGGCGAGTTCAGCAACCCGTCTCTGTCGCAGTACAAGCACTTCAAGGACCTCTGGCGCCTCGACCTGACCGACATGGAGTGGGAGCGCATCGACATCCGCGGCGGCCCCACCGCGCGCTCCGGCCATCGCATGGCGGTTGCGCGCGGGAAGCTGTTCGTGTTTGGCGGCTTCATGGACAGCGGCTACGATTCGGTCAAGCACTACAACGACCTGTACTACGTGGATCTGCAGGCCGACGACCTGGCGTGGAAAAAGGTCGAGTTCAGCTCCTTCGATATCGTCCCGTCGCCCCGTTCTGGCTTCCAATGGGGCGTCGTGGATAACGACATCATCCTGTATGGGGGGTATTCGCGTGAGTTGGTGAAGAGTGCGAAGAACATTTCTCATAAGCAGAAGAAAAAGGGCGGCGGCGCGGTGGAACAGGCCATGCAGGCGCGTGGAATCGTGCAAACTGACCTCTACAGGCTATCCACGGAAACAATGAAGTTCAACAAGATCAAGAAGTCTGGGTATGGCCCGTCGGCTCGTTCTGGGTTCGGCATGACCGTGTTTAAGGGCAACCTGGTTGTGTTTGGTGGCGTTGAAGACGATGAGAATGAGGCGGACTTGGAGTCGGTGTTTCATGCGGATTTGTTTGCCCTGGATATGAAACGGCGGAAGTGGTACCCGATGACGTTGCGGCGAAAGGGAGGGAAGAAGCGTCGTCGAAGAAGAAAGGGCGCGGGCCCGAGTAGTGCGGGGGCGAATGTCGAAATGGTGGAGAACGAAGAAGCCCCAGGCACTCAAGTGATGGATATTGTCGATGATGATGCGACGGAAGTGCAAGCCGAAGAAGATGATGGCGAGGAATTGGATACGGAGAAAATGGAAGCTGCACTGAAGGAGCAAGAAGAGGAGGAACTCGCGCCATGTGGTCGATTCAACGCGAATGTGGCATTGGTGAAGAATGTGTTGTATATCGCGGGGGGATGTGTGGAAAAGGAGGAGGAAGAAATCACCCTCGACGATATTTGGGCGATCGATTTGAGCAAGTTGGACGAATTTCAACAGGTCAAGAAATTGAGTGATGAATGCACCAAGTGGGTGGCGTCTGACTCGGAAGAAGAAAATGCGGAGGATGAGGAAATGGAAAATGTGGAGGAGGAAGATGGGAATATGGAGGATGATTCGGATGAAGAAAATTCGCGGTCGAAACGATTGGACCGTCGTGACCGGCTTCGCAAACGTATGGAGAACACTGGAGGTGATAAGTTGACGCCGATGGTCAACGAGAAGTTGAAGGACTTCTTTGAACGAACGAAGAACGACTGGATTGGAGAAGTACACGAGGCGCTGGGAATTGGTGGAAAGGAGTTGAGACGTGAGGCATTCGGATGGGCGTATAAGCGGTACTGGGAAATCAAGCCGAGCTTGAGGGAGTTGGAGCTGTTGGAGGCTGAGCTCAAGGCGGAAGAGGAACTTGAGAAACAGTTTGCGCAGGCGGAGTTGGAGAGCAAACGCGCCCGAAGTAGACGATAGGACAGCGACTAACGTTTGTAAGCTGAATAGTTTTCTTGGTCAGGCATTTGATGTGTTCGTTTTCTTTGCGGTTCGTGTCTTGTTCAATGTATTACGTGTCCACATGAATCAATAACACACGCCGAGCTCATTAAGATTCATTTCAAATACTGTAATCCTACCCAAACCAGTTTGTTCTGTGCATTACTTGCCTATGAACTTCGCAACTTGAAATACTGAATTGTATATGAAATTCGTATCGCATTTTAACGTCATCCATTCTGACAACGCGAGCAATCCCGAAGAACGTGGTTGGCGGAGAATACTGTTCAGAAGTGTTTACACGCGTACATGCAGATTTGGTTGTAGACAACGAGGATAGTTAGTCAGGAGTATCGACAGATGCTGTATTGATATGAATTTTGAACATATGCCCTGCAAGCTGCATGTACTTGCTTTCTCACTACCAGTACTTTGATTCAAAGACTGAATTAACGCCTGCGTGGAAAAGGAAATGCCATCGCATGGGCTTCTCCAGTAGAGATGAAATGGAAGTATCGGTACCGACACGTCGAAGGATTCCTTCTTTACACTACACTAAATTTGCTGAGCGATTCAAACGCAGGGCTGCAGATGGGACAACCGATCTTTTTATGCATTCTGTACGGTACAATATCCACCAACTGACAGGGCACCTTCGTCGATCACTTTTTTGTAAGCGTTTGTTCTACGTACAAGGTCCTGTCGCTAAATCGAAATTACGAAGAATGAAGCACGCTCTTGATTCCTTCCGTGGGATCGTCGCGGAATCGGCACGAGTAGAATTGGATTATCTACGTCGTATGACATTTTAGACAGGAAGGTATGAATGTAAGTGCGTCAAATTTCGGCGAATATTGTAAGCAAGGAATGATTGCATTGTGGTTGTCCACTCCCATACACCGTTTACTCAGTTGCTTCATAGAAATCGTTGAGGTGTACAGTACAGTATTGTACTGGACCATATCGGTTAGACATTGCGAAATCATCGGTAATCAGCTCTGAGAACTAGGATGTACAACAATATTGATGTGTCGGTACATGATCCCGGCACTGATTCGTCGAAAACGAATACACAGCAGTCGTCATACTTGGTGTCGGTCGAAAACCGAGAAAACCCTTATGCGGCATAACCGAGGATATGAGATAACTATGCGGTGTATGACATAACGCGAATCGCTCGGTAGGTTGTATGTATGAGATTGTTTATGGCACCTCGTCACGCGGAAGTGGTCGGCGAATGAAAGATTGACGAACAATATTGGTTCGCTAGAGTATTTGTTTGCGTACGTAGCAAACGATCCCCGCTTCAACAGCTCGCCCATAGCTCGAGCTGTTGTATAGTTTCCATAGGAATGACAGTGCTTGGGTGAGAAATGTACACCAATTTCGTAAGCGTCAAATAATCGTTTTCTCGGTCTCACCATATCTCCCTGGATCATTGTGAGTGTTGCTCAATGTCACGGTGCTGTTTGAAGGCTCTTGTCGGAATTCGTGCTTGCTGTCGCTCCACAGACGTTCAGATGCAGAATGTGTCTACTCATTCGATTCAGTTTCTCAGTGATGATTCGTCCTCGTGAGCTTTGATTTGTGTCACTATGTGTGAGGAAAGGGGACTGTAAAGTTGTTCTAGAAATCTCTATTCTTACAATCCAACAAGTACAGTAGTGTACTGTAACAACGACGGTTATCATATCAACGTGCATTGTTAGAACCTTACCTTGTCCTGCACCTGACTGTACACTAGGAAGGTTGAGAAAAGCAGTTGCATATACCTAAACAAGTTCATCTCAAGGACGCGTCGATTTTCATTACCTAATCACACCGCTGTTAATGATCTGACTCGCCCACAAGGCGAGGAATACGACCTAACAGTGCATCTGTTGCATGGAGCACCGTCGAGCTCACCGCAGCGGAACATCGGACAGTACTGAATTAGGAAAGAAATCGTACAAAACCAGAATCCATTTACTGAAACCTTGTGCGTGTAAACTAAATCGTACAAATGAGTGAGTGAGCAAAAATGAAGTAATCATAACAGGGTTACATCGGGTTTAAGAGCAGATTCACCGACATTTTCGAATTCTTTCCACCGCTCTTATCCTTCTTCAGGTGGCTGTGCTTGGTCTTCCTCTTGTGGGTCCGACCGCCGATGGAACGTGCACAGCTAGACGAACAAAATCTGCCTGATCCATATGTACCGCTATGCTTCTTGTGGCAAGCCTCGCAGGAGGGGCGAGGGAGTTCGCCACCTCGGGGTTGAATTCGGACGGGGTTCGAGTCTCTCATGCCTATGCTTGGTAGATTGATTGCCTGGTAGTTTCGTTGTGGTGAGGTGTGGGCCGACAGTGGGCGTGGAATTTATACTGATCGGCTCGATGCAAGCATTTTTGTGTTGTTGGCATAAATCCGGCGCTGTTGTTTGCTATGATGCGAAATCATACCCGTACACCGTTGATTATCTGGCGCATCCCTAGAACAGCGTTGCAATTTGTAACTTGTCCCATATTGCTTGCATCTCATACACGATATGAACGGCGTGCGACGGGTGTGTATTTTTACACCTCAGTCTAAATATGCACCACGCCAATCTGGTTGCGCGTGCCATAACTGACAATGACAAGGTAACATGCTAGCAACAACGGCAAGCAGCCCCCCATTGGTGCCCAAACTATGTGGCTCGTTTCCAATGGTTGTTCATGTTGCCGCTTATGCTGCCGATACGAACATACCTTCATACCCGCGGTAACGGGCCTACGACACCAAAAGAGAAGGATTGCAGACTGATCACGATCAAACCTCGGCTTTCTCTTGGTCCACGTAATCCGGCCGACGCACAACGCGTACGTCTCAAACGGCAAGTGCCGTCATACGACCCCGGAATACTCATATCACAGAACGCATTGCAGGTACTACGTGCAGTATTCTTTCAACATTTCAGGTTATCTGAAATCTTGATTTGAGGACGGACGTCTGCGAATCTCTACAATTCTACCATCTGATCGAATGCGAGCCAAAAATGAAACTGTGAGTGTTTCCTGTGTTTCCAGCCTCGCCGTGTGTACTCGGTCTGTATACGCGAATGGGTTCGTTATGACACCGACCCGGTGCCATTACAGCCGGCAAGTTATGATTCCATCCTTCGAGATTTACCACGGAACCGTGTCGAAATATCACCGACTCTTCATATCGTTGCAATTTCTCCCCAACTCGGCACCGCTATCTCGTTTTTGATCTTTCACCTCACGCTTATGTATTTTTGAAGCTTCTTTGATGCCCACTATTGTCTACGATGCAGTACGATATCGTCCTCTCCCTGTCGAGATTATGGACGATCATTCCGTGGTTTCGCGCAGGAAATAGCTCATAGACGAATCTTGATTCTTTGCCGTATCAGGTCGAAATTCCCTCGTGTGTTGTAGGGACTTTGGTCCCACATAATTTGTTCATTGCTTGTATGTTTTGTGTGTGTGTAGAAAATTCTATTCCGCCTACTGCATGTAACAGAGAGTGTGGTGCCATGCAGTTACACAGTTTTGCAGAGTTGCTTTTCTCTCAAATATAGATCATTCTTTGAGATTGATCTCCAGCAGTGAATCCTGGTTTGACCTTACAGCGCAAGTTCTATCAGAACCGTTACAGTGCTCGGTCATGCTGGAGGTGAAACTAGAAAGTAAATTCACCGGTTGTAGGAAAGGGATGCTGGCAGGGATAATTTGTTTCAGACGAGAAAATTCGCTTTATTGTACAGATGACCATGGTACACTTGCATTGAATGCTTAGGTTACAGAGGGTTCGGAGGGCCTTTGACAGGCACTTTGCTTGGATGGAGAATCACGATACGTTTGCATTGCATGATTTGTTTACATCGGGTTCAAAAGACCTTTCACGGACATTTTTCCGCTATTGGTTGAGGATCTGTCTCTTTTGACGTGAGCTGACGACTTGCTGTTGCGTTGGTGGGTGCGACCCCCGACGGAACGTGCACAGCTTGACGAGCAAAATCTTCCGGATCCGTAGGTGCCGTTGTGCTTCTTCTTGCACGCCTCACATGATGGCCGGGGAAGTTCGCCACCTCGCGGTTGGATTTTGACGTAGTTGCAGCTCCTCATGGTGATGCTTGATAGGTGATCGGGTAGGTAGGGTAGGTAAGTATAGGCAGGGTGCTTAGTTGGGAGAAGAATGCACGCCGAAGCCGCTTTTATATTGATTTCACTAGAGTGATCAGATTGATGATCTAAAACATCTGCCTGCGTGACCAATAATCGAGTACACTTGTTTGAAGCGCGATTTTCAGCCCCCAATAAATTGGGAACTAGAGCGTATGCGATTATATGCAACGCACAAACGAGTGCTATTCTTGGTTCCCTCATATGAGATTACACACTCATATTTGGGTGGCGTTTTATGGAGTTTCACGGCGGTGTACGATGAAGCTCAAATGGTTCCGGAAGTGACGTTCACTCAATGACGGTTTTCGCTGCGCATATTGTAAAGGGGGTGTACCTGGCGAATGTGCTGTCAAAATTTTGTACTTCTGTGTTTGGACTCGCCTGCGGTCTCATTCAGGTGTGTGGGTGAGGAATACGTTGGGCCGTAAGAACTTGTCCTATGTTTCTATGTACCCTTTGACTAGGGGGGACAACATACCACTACTGATCTTTGATAGATCCAAGGTGTTCTGCTCGAATTCCTCACGACCGATTTTTAACCTGATTTGACATCATCATTTGTCACCTGTTAATTAG
>JAAUYH010158225.1_pt1 | contig 14172 bp, 11 predicted proteins | sample 7278061 | NCBI WGS metagenome assembly JAAUYH01 (sample SAMN14350203, study PRJNA611818) | marine sediment metagenome | isolation source: surface marine sediment (0.6m) | place: French Polynesia: Moorea | collected 2018-08
ACCAAGGAATAACTTTAATATTTACCTCACGAGCTGCATTAACTATTTCTGCTAAAGGGTCACGTCCCTGATATCTAGAGTCAATTTCCCAGCCAAAAGTTTGTTGCATTACTTTGGATGGATAAAGAGTAGCAGCTTTATTCCAGACCACAGGAAAGACTACATTAAACCCCATTTTTGCCAGAAATTCTATGGCTTCAACTATATTCTCTCGAGAAAATAAAACGCTGCTATCAGTGTTAGTAAGCCATACACCGCGAATTCCTATTTCAGTCATTTTTTATGTATCAAAGTATCTTTTCAATAAATACTTTAGCTATACTTTTCAAGTAATTTTATTTTTCCACATAATATATCAATGACTGAAAACTCTTGGAAGCACGAATATATCACCACTAATAACATCAAACTACATTACGTCACTCAAGGTAATGGTCCTCTAATGTTAATGTTGCATGGATTTCCTGAGTACTGGTATTCATGGCGACATCAAATTCCAGAATTTGCTCGGGATTATCAAGTCGTAGCTATTGATTTACGGGGATACAACGATAGTGATAAACCTAAAGAGAAGTCAGCGTATGTGATGAATGAATTTATCCAAGATGTAAAAGGAGTTATCCAAGGCTTAGGATACGAAAAATGCGTATTAGTAGCTCATGATTGGGGTGGAATTATTGCTTGGAATTTTGTCGATATTTATCCCGAGACTGTAGAAAAATTAATTATTTTAAATTTGCCTCATCCATTAAAATTGATTCGAAGTTTTAGAACTTGGAAACAACTTCAAAAAAGCTGGTATATCTTCTTCTTTCAAATACCATTTTTACCTGAATTATTGTTGCAGTATGCAAACTATAATTGGATCGAGCAAATGTTTGCAGGAATAGCTCTTGGTAAAAGTATTTTTACCCTAAAAGATCTCAAAGCTTATAAACAAGCAGTAGCAAAGCCAGGTGCTTTAAGAGCAATGTTGAATTATTATCGTAATTTTTTTATCCCTCAATTAATTAATAAAAATTGGGATATTGTAGCAGTACCAACACTAATGATTTGGGGAGAAGAAGATAAATTTTTAGGTAAAGAGCTAACCTATGGTACAGAAGCTTATGTCAGAGATTTTAAAATTAAATATATTCCTAACTGCAGTCACTGGGTACAACAAGAACAACCAACATTGGTCAATCAGTACATGCGAGAGTTTTTGAGAGCTTGACTGGATACTGGAATCCATAAACAAAGTGAGTTAATGGAGACTAAATTAACAGTAGATCTCTTATGACCTACTGGTTTGCATGTGAAAAGATTACGCTATGCCAAATTTAGAATCACTTTTACCTCGAAATTATGCTTAACTGAGTAATGTTTAGAGTCAGCTAAATTTAATCATCAGAAAAAATTATGTCTGCTGAATTTTCTCATGAGGTCAGTTCCCGTATTTGCAAACACATGAATGAAGACCATGCAAATGCTGTATTGTTGTATGCTCAACATTTTGGCGGCGTAGCAAATGCGACAAAAGCTGAAATGTTAAAAATTGATTCTGTGGGTATGGACTTAACAGTGCAAGTTAGCGAGGAGACTTTACCCCTACGTATTGAATTTGACCATAACTTAGTTGATTCCGAAGATGCCCACCATACATTAATTGCTATGGTAAAACAAGCAAGGACAAGCTAAACATCTGCTTAGAAAATTTGAAATTCCTATTAAAGACTCTCAGAAAATAATTGACTCGCAATCATAGCCTATTATTTACAGATATGTAGAAACACTTACCCTAAATAGTTAAATGCTTTTTATTAGTAGAATCCTTCTATTTAGAGTTCACAATTAACAATCATAATTGTAATTAGTTCATATTAACTAGCATATCTCATCATCTTGTTAATAAAAAACTAAACATCTATATACTCACAATAAGCTATATTTGAGTTCCTAACTCTATTTTTGCTTGACCTAATATATAATTCACAATAAATATATTCACAATAAATATTTTTAGTTTATTTCAAACATCCAAATTAAGGATAGGATAAATGTAAATCTTCTATATTCATATTTATGCAAATAATCAAGACAATATCAGGTTTTTAAATATTTTTACTGTTTATAAGTTGATTATTCTACCTGATATTTTTCATGATTTGTATGTATCATTATTGTTCACTATCAACAGATAATTACTATTTCCACGAAGAAATAATTGGGAGCATCGACAACTTGGATAAATTCTACAACATATATAAATAGAATAACCTGAATCGTTGGTGGTTAACTTTATTTTTAAAGATTGCAAAATAATTACTTGACAATTTTAAACGATTTATTATTTATTAATTATAATTCTTCATTATCTTCCCATAACTTAATCTATTTCTTATTGCTTATAAATGTAAATTCTGCCACCATAAAATATAATTTGATATGTTTAAAGCTTATGTAGTCTTCAAGATAAATTTAATAAAATTTCAAGTTTAATAAACGCACTACTTCCTGAGAAATACTATCTTCTTAAGAAGATAAGAATGGCGAGGAACTTGATATACGTAAGTATAGTCCACACTAGAATGTTCAAATAGTACATCATACAGCTCGGTAACAGGTAAAAATGTATAATACAAAATTGTTAAAAAGAATCTCTCAACCAGTTGCAGGTTTTGCTTTTCTTATTTCTGTAGGAACTGCTTTACCATCTGTAAGTCTCGCCCAGGAACCAACTAATCCCACCCCTACAGCTGCACAACTAGATAACACTTATACTTTGGGAGGCGGCGATCGCATAGCTGTAAATGTACTAGAAGTTCAAGAATATAGTGGTCAATATCAAATCCCTCCTGGTGGAGCCATAAACTTACCTTTAATTGGTAGCGTACCAATCCAAGGTTTAACTACAGAACAAGCAGCAGATTTAATTGCGGAAAGATATAGGGTTTTTCTCAAGCGCCCAATAATATCAGTTAATCTTTTATCTCCTCGTCCCATCAATGTTTTAGTTTCCGGTGAGGTAACTAGCCCCGGAGCTTACACCTTAAGTTTACAAGGTGGAGCAGGTGACAACCCTGGCGTACAATACCCAACAGTACTAGCAGCACTGCAAACAGCCCAAGGGGTAACAGCAAGTGGTGATATGGCTAAAGTGCGGGTAACTCGTCGTCTCGGAAATAACAGAACGCAGACTGTTAACCTTAACTTGAAAGACTTGATCCAAAAAGGTTTAGCACCATCTGATATTACCTTACGCGATGGGGATAGAATTCATGTTCCCACAGCCACTAGCATAGATCTTGCAGAAGCACGTAATCTGGCAGCTGCTAACTTTGCAGCAGATCCTAGCAGACCTCGTAACGTAGCCGTAATCGGTGAGGTAGTTCGTCCTGGTTCATATTTGGTAACTTCCGGTGCAACACAAGGAGGACAAAACAATCCCACCGGTGCACCTGGGGTTACAGGACAACCAACAATTATGCGCGCACTTCAACTTGCAGGTGGAGTTACCCCACAAGCAAACATTCGGGATGTCAAAATCCGAAGATTAACAAGAACTGGTAAAGAGCAAGTTATAAATCTTAATCTTTGGCAGCTACTAGCTAGCGGAGATATTAGTCAGGATCTTCTTCTTCAAGATGGTGATACCATTGTTTTTCCCACAGCAACTGAAATTAACCCTGCGGAAGCAACTCAGTTAGCAACTAGTACTTTAGCTGCATCACAAATTCAAGTTAGTGTTGTTGGTGAGGTTAAAAGTCCGGGAGCAACAAACCTTCGACCTAACACTCCATTAAATCAAGCGATTTTGGCTGCAGGTGGATTTAATGACGCTAGAGCTAAAAGGGGTAGGGTTGAACTAGTTCGTCTCAACCCCAACGGTAGTGTCACCAAGCGGAAAATTAAAATTGATTTATCTGCTGGAATTAATGAGAAGACTAATCCCATTCTCCGTAACAATGATGTTGTTTTAGTGCGACGCTCCGGATTAGCCAAAGTTACTGACCCATTCCGTCTGGTTGCTGGTCCATTGGGTACTATCGTGAATCTAGTTCGCTTCATTACCAACCCTTAAATTTTATTCACGTCACTAATAAGCACACCCTAAACAAAGAGTATCTTGTTGGGGTGTTGTTTTATTGGTAATTGGTAGTCGATAATTAATATTCTGCTAGATTTTTGGTTGGGATATTTTGGTTAAAATATTAATGTTTTTACATGTTGCTTGCTTGAGATTAAGGTAACCAACGTGGATGAAATCCGAGCAAGGGGAGCTTCTGGGGTTGAGTCTTCGTTGTATCGTTAGGATCACTGACTGGTAATAACGGCATTAACCATAAACTACTACTAGTAATTGCACTACCAGTTCTAGTTTGGATTGAATTTTCGTTGGATGTGACACTTGTATTAGTCTCTGGTACAGTTTGATCCAACAACAAACCCAAACCATCTGGCGATAAACTGATTTCTAAATTTCTTTGTTCAGCAGGAAAAACCAGTAAAGGCTTCTGGTTCGAGGTTTTTAAATTAATTGCAACTAAATATGGTTGCTCTTGATAAAGTTCTCCAGATAATAACTGGGTAAGCAAACAATAGAGAGTTGGGGAAGCCGTATCAAACTGACATTCTAGAATTCTACCGTCGGTACGCAATAGTTGCTGTTCTTCACCCTGATTGGTAACCAGAAATAAATCCCTTGTAAAGTCTGTATTAAATTTTACCATTGCAGCTTTGGAACCGTCTCTGGAGAAAGCTTTAACTAACCCAAATTGTGGGAAAAAATCTAAAGGTGTAGTGGAATCCTTTTGTAGAGGTAAAATTGCTGTTCCCTGACCTTGAGCGATCGCTACAGCTTTACTGTCTGGAGTAATCATAAAATCTCCTCCTGGTGAAGTTTCTATTTCCTGGAGACTTTTTTCATTTCGATTAACATCCATAAACCATAAGCCGAAATCCCCTGTTTTACTCCTACTCGCTCTTTGAATAACAAGTTTTGTCCCATCAGGAGAAAGGTCAAACTTCAAGTTTTGATACTTTTTATTATCAATAATTAGATTAACTTTTCCGGGTGCAGCTGTTTTCCTAGAAAAAACAGTTGGTATGCCAGTGGTGACAGTATAAATTTTTGCTGCTAGTAAATCTTGAGTTCTGGACGGAATTGCAGAGAATAAAATTTTATCGCCATCTGGGAATGGTTCAAAGTCAATTACAACTAAATCTTTAGATGTCAGAATTTTCTTTTCTTCTTTGGTTAAGTTGTAAAGAATTAAACGCCCTTTTTCTTCTTTGTCCGATCCAATGTAGAGAATAATTCGATCGCGAGTTTTAAAACTGGTTTTAAATGGTTTTATTGTATTTTTTTCTGCTTCTTTAGTGCTAATTCTATCCCGTGCACCTTCCAAACTTAATGTGTAATTGGCACCATAAGGAGCAGGAGTAAACAGTGTATAAACCATTCTTCTCCCCGCCCAACTTATTTTACCTGCCAGTGGTGGATCGATTTTTAAGTTTTTCTCAACACTTTTTACATTCATGGGACGGGTAAAGGTCATACTAAAAGATGTATGGTCTTTACTTATTTTGATGTTATCATTAGCCAAATTATTATCTATTAATGATATATCTTTCTCTGGGATTAATTGATGTTGCCATGTAAAGTCACGTACGCGAGCAGCTACAACATTTCCTTGAGAAACAACTAGAAGTATTATTATACTCAGCAATAACATTAAAGCGATCGCAACCCGGTCTATTGGTAATAGAGATCCTTTCTTAGTAACCATTTTCATTGGTTATTTATTATTGGTAGGTAATTGGTAATTGGTAATTGGTAATTAATCAATTGAAAATCTGAAATTAAGCAGTAAGAATTAATTGTTTGTGTATACAATGCAATCTCTATTTTGGCAGAAAGATTATTGATTAATCTCTAAAAATAGATTATTAACTGTTTGATTATTTTTTGGAAAAGTTATATCAATTTGAAAATTGATACCGATTAAATTTAATTAATAACTATAAGGGTTCTTTGGTCGTTCAATTTTCTTAACTGACTTAGCAGCAATAGTAAGTTGACGTTTTCCTGCAATTTTTTGTGTAATCATTTTTCCTTCTACTTCCACCCAACTATCAGGTGGATACTTTTGACGATTTCCTTCAAGTTTCACCGGTAAACCAATGGGATAAGCATCAGCAGCGCAGCAGGTCAGCACAAATCTTGCTAAAAAGAAATATTCCTCTCCAATATCCTCTGAGTGCATCACAAAACCTTTCACTCTAGCTTTTTGTCCAGAATATTTATCTGGTTCTGGATAAACTTTAAGAGTGCGTACCCAGTCTACAAGAGTTCTATCCTCTGAATTAACTGTAGTACGGCGAAACTCCTGGGGTTGAACCCGCGTGCTTGATAGTAAATCCGCAGTATCAGTTTTTAAAGCTTTATCACTAGCAAAAACGCGGGGTGTTACTACTAAGCCTAAAATTGCTGTAAATAATAATAATCTACTACCTAAACCAGGAGGAAATAAAGTTACATGTTGAGTATTAGGAGAAGGATTGCTTAACTTCGACTTTTTTACTTCAAGAAATCGGATAATGCCGATAATACTTAAAACGATTCCACTACCAGTAACTAATTCAAAATAATTAGGATGAATTAGCAAATATAACTTACCGCTAAAGCGATAGTGTAACATTACAACTCCCCAGGCTAGAATTGCCATAACATCTACCCAGGGATTCAAACTGTTCAAAACTTGTGATATCTTAAATTTGCGAATGTTGATTCTTTTCATGGATAATTGTCGTTGATAATTTCCAGGGAGAAGTTTAAGTCAAGAAATTATTAATTATTAACTGAAGTTTAAACTTTAAATATCAAATTTTAGGGTTGATGATACAGCATAAATTATAAATTTACATCAAAAAATTACATCAAAACTTGATATCAAATCGGAATTTTTTTGCACGCAACAATCATATAAAAAGTCTGACTAAAGTATAGGTATTTATCCAAAAATAATCTCAAAATTATTGTTAGCTAAGCCCAATAAAAGAATAGAAACAAGTTTTTTAGCCCATTTAATAAAAGTTATAAAATACATAAAATTCCTGGACTAAAATACATTTTCTCATCATTTATCGTGGCATTTTTATAGTAAGTGTAAGTTAATGTAGAGAGTAAGCAAAAATGTCAACTGTGCAGCTAAAGCAAAGAGATAAAATACTGCTCGAGGTTTAAAAATAGAAAGCATTAAACCTATACCCTTAAGGTCAATCATTGGACCAAACACTAGAAATGCTAATAAAGAACCAGTGGTAAATGTAGAGGCAAATGATAATGCGAAAAATGAATCTACTGTGGAACAAATTGATACTACTGTAGCTAATATTAGCATTGTCACAATAGAACTAATCGGCCCACTACCCAAACTTAAAATTAACGAACGGGGTGCTAGCACTTGAATTGCTGCAGCAATTGCACTTCCCAAAATCAGTACTGCTCCTAACTCTCGAAATTCCTGAATTGTATTATCTATTACTTGCTGCCATTTTTGCGCTCGGATCTCTTTGGAACTTGGTGTCACATTCATACCAACTTGAATAGAGTCCATTGGGATGGTACTTCCAGATTTACCACCAAGGATATAAGTACCTGGTTCTAACAAAGAAGGTGTCATGCTTGGTTTTTTTCCCGGAGTTTTTTCTGATGTACCTTTCTTTAGAGATTGTGGTGGTGGATTATACTTTAAGTAACGCGCTAATGCTGGTTGAACAATAGGTTTTAAATCCTTTTGAAAACTAAATGTAAAACCAATTATTGTGGCAATTAATAGTGAAAGTATAACTCTTAATACTACTATTTCTGGCTGATCGCGAAATGCTGTCCAAGTAGCCCAAATAACAATTGGGTTGATAGTTGGAGCTGCAAGCAAAAAGCCAATTGCTACTGGTGTCGGAGCTCCCTGCATTATTAAGCGGCGAGCAACAGGTACGTTACCACATTCACATACTGGAAACAGAAAGCCTACTAAAGAACCTACTAAAGCACCAAGTAAGGGATTTTTAGGCAATTTTTCTGCTAGTTTACGCTCATCTACAAAAAAAAGCAGCAAACTAGAAAGTAACACTCCCAGTAATAAAAATGGGATTGCCTCTACTAGTAGACTAAGAAATAGAGTGAAACCATTGCTTAGTTGATTCATGGGTATCGCTTATTCTAAGCGGTGTTAATTATCGAATTTGTGTGTATGACATTTTAACTGTTTTCGATGCTGCATAATTCTGTGAGAACAATTAAATACTGAGTAAATATAATAAGCAGCAAACATATACAAAAACTAGTTAATAGAACTGGTATGTGAGTAGTTTGCTGTAGATAAATTCACAATTATCTTTGAAGTATTTATTTAGCATCAATTTTCCGTAGATGATTTTCATTCTATAACTTCGCTACTTTCAAAAAATAATAAACTACATTCTTTATTTTTTAAATGGGCTTAACTTGAACCTGTAGTTTTCTAAATATTACATGCTCAAACTATTGCCTACAGCAAATATACATGGATATCTGTTACATATGATGCATTTAACGAAAATTTTCCTGAAATTACTTCCTGAAATTATTTCCTAAAATTATATATTGAGGACTAGAAGTTGCTTTATCAATCAGATTCGCACCCCAAACACTTGTTAGATGTTAAGTTATTTAGTAATGTTGATGCTTTTGAGTTTTGTTTATTGTTTTTACTATAAAAATGATGGTGCTGCAAGCTTATAAACCTACATAAATAACGTAAAGCCAATGAAAACGCTTAGAAATGTTTTCTCTGATTTTAATTTATCTGCAATTTTTTATTAAAATTTCATACAAATTACATACAATTTTTAATATATCTCCAGATTTTAAATATTTAATATCTTATGCTAGCAGTTATATGTTAATTAATAAGAGATGTGAGTTTATTTTTCGCAATGCAATATATAAACAAGAGAGATTGTTTACTTGTCTGACTAATTGCTACCGTATGTACGCTAATATCTACCGTTTTTAGTACGTAAGATAAGCAAAAATATATAAAAATTATGTAAATCCTCTATTTAAAGTAACTTTATATTCCAAAAATTACCTAAATAAAATAAATTTCTCATCTACACATAAGAGTATTGTTAACTTTATAAATACCGCTTTATTATTTTACTTTTTATAGACTTGAATGGCTAATTTATCCCTATTAATAAACTATTATTTCAAGTCTTATTGCTGATTTAATTTAGTATGTACTAATTTGGTATATACATTGAATAATTTGTATTCTTGTTGAGTCTATTTTCTATATGAGTCATAAACGAAATGATAATAGTATGTTTATTTTAATTACAAAATTCTAATTACAATATTTTAATTACAAAATTTTCCTTACAACATAAATTGAGTAATTTTAGATTTGATAATCTTCTCAAGTAAAAAAGAATTTATTTTGTCTAGCTAGCTATCCTAACTCAATAAATTTAATTTAATTTACTATATCGAGGCTTACGCAATTGTCACAATATACCGGTTGTGCCTGATACTAAAGACTTTATTGATATCTCAGAGTGAACTCTAAGTGTCATGCACCCTAAAAGAAAAATTTCCTGGTTGGGTAAGTTCTATAAAACACTAAATATTTATTTTAATGCATCAGTAAAATAGTACTAACAAAATAGGAGAATAATATTAGTGAAAACTGAACGGCAAAATAATTTTCTAGGAGCAGCTTCTATACTTTGCTTGGGAACTGGTTGGTTCCCAACAACACCGGGTGGCTTGGAGCGGTACGTTTATGAACTAACTCGCTGCTGGATTACCAAGCAAGACAAAGTAGAATTATGTGGAGTTGGAATACCTCAAGCAACAGAGGACTTTCCCATCAAGTTGAATAATTTAGCATCACCTGATTCTCCTATTTGGAAAAGACTTTGGTCTATCCGTCAAAATTTTCGTCAAACAAGAAACGGTAAGCCAGATGCAATCAATTTACATTTTGCTCTCTACAGTTTTCCGCTACTAGATATTTTCCCCAAAGAAGTACCAATCACTTTCAATTTTCATGGACCTTGGGCTTCGGAAAGCAAACAGGAGGTGATGCATCGCAGAATCAGTAACTCTTTAAAATATTGGCTGATAGAGAGAAAAACTTATCATAGCTGCGATCGCTTCATAGTCCTGAGCAAAGCATTTGGTAATGTACTCCATCAGGAATACCAAATTCCTTGGGAGAAAATTAACATTATTCCTGGTGGGGTTGACATAAATAACTTTAAGGCAAATTTTTCCTTACAGGAAGCACGCCTTAAATTAAATTGGCCTCAAGATCGGCAAATTATTTTCACTTCTCGTCGTTTAGTACATCGAGTAGGGATAGATAAACTTTTAGCAGCTTTTGCTGCGGTTAGAGCAACAATACCTGATATATGGTTAGCGATCGCCGGACGGGGTCCCCTTGAAGCAGAACTTAAACAGCAAGCTAAAGACCTAGAACTTCAAGACCGAGTTAAATTCTTAGGATTCTTGCCCGACGAACAACTACCCATTGCCTATCAAGCTGCTAATTTTAGTATTATGCCTTCTCAATCCTTTGAAGGATTTGGTTTAGCAATAGTTGAGTCTTTGGCTTGTGGAACCCCTGTCATTTGTACTCCGGTAGGCGGAATGCCAGAAATATTAGAACCATTTTCTCCCCAACTCATTACTTCTTCAATTAGTGCTAACTCAATTGCAGATAAATTGGAGCAAACTTTACTAGGTAAAGTATCCGTTCCGTCAAAAGAAGATTGTCGTCAATATGCTTGTGCAAATTTTAATTGGGACAAAATTGCAAATGAAGTTAGGGGTGTTCTTTTAGGTTATTAATTTTTTGGCGCACAAAAATAAATTAATTCTGAGCACTGATTAAATTTATATTGAAGTCAAATTAAATTAAGTTTCAAGTAAACAAATATTTAGATTTTTCATTGAACCTAAATTCTTTTAGTGCTCATTCTAAGGTAATTAATAAATGATATCAGCTAATATTAAATGCTAACAAATAAAAGCTATTTTTATTTTAAATAAAAAGTATTTATTCTGGTTAAGATATCACTATAGTGTTTTTCAAAAAAATTAACGCATATTATAAATATTTACTATTTCCCCATCTACTCGATAATAGAGATAGGATTTATGGGCAAACGACACATTTTTCTTGTAGGGTATGTGACACTTAGAGTTAGCTCAAACTTATTGAGAATGTTTTGATTGATTATGACGCACAACCGTTACATTGTGAGAGTTGCGTAAGCCCTAAGCAATTAAAGTTAATATTCTCAATTACATCGAGTAATGTCATATATTCATAATAGATAATTAATAGAAATAAATTTTACAGATACTTGTATTAGGAATTATCTACATATCCTTATAGATACTGATAAAGCGTAACTATTATTTTTACTACCAATGGTATTTATAATATTAATCAGAAAAAATCATCTAAGCCTTAATATTACTAGCTCGTAATTATAAACTACACATTATATTGTGTAAAATTAATAAAGTTTTACCAATAATTTATTCTGCTCTGTAAATAATAGCGAAAGCGACGTAGTTTACATCACTTAAACGATAGATAGATTTATGCTTTTACGCTAATATTACTAACGTTTGAATCACATAACTATGAGTCTAAACAGTGATGAAGCTGAGCGTAGTCATACCTTCCTTTAATGCAGGTAACACCATTGGCATGCAATTGGATGCCTTAGCAAAGCAAAAATGGTCTCAACCTTGGGAAGTAATCGTTGCAGATAATGGCTCTACGGATAACACTCTGGCTATAATTCAGGAATATCAACAAAAAATTTCCCATCTTCGCATTGTTGATGCATCTTTAAAATCTGGAGCTGCATATGCTCGTAATATTGGAGCAAAAAATGCTCAAAGTGAAGCTCTAGCATTTTGTGATGCTGATGATGTAGTTGCTCCTGGTTGGGTAGCAGCAATCGGTGAAGGGCTAGAAAAATATGATTATGTCGGTGGTAGGAATGAACACTGCAAACTCAACGAATCTTGGTTGCTCAAAGCCTATGGTTGTCAAGAGAGTAATGGTGTATTTTTCGACCACCCGTATTTACCGCTAGTAAGTGGTAATAACTTCGGTGTTAGACGGAAGCTTCATGAAGCAATTGGTGGTTTTGACGAACAACTATTAAAACTTCAAGACGTAGATTATGGCTGGAGATTACAAGAAGCAGGAGCAGAAATCTACGAAATTGAAGAAGCATTAGTTCATTTTAGATTCCGTAAAACCATATCAGATATATGTCGCCGTGCTTGGCAAAGCGGATGTCATGAAGCCTTGCTCTATAAAAAGCATCGCAAGATGGGAATGCCACAACTCATATCTTGGACTACCCTAGTTAAGACAGCAATCATGTCTCCTGTATGGTTTATAGCCAGAGTTCGGGATAAAGCCAGTTTAGTCAAACTTTTAATGGAGTTATCTTGGCGTGCTGGTCAGTTGCAGGGTTGTATGCAACACAAGTATCTACCAATGTGAATATCTCAAACTCTACAACACAAAACCATTGAGATCGTCATATTTTTCTCCGATCACCAAGAGCTTTAATATCTACATCTAAAATAACGACTTCCAAAATAATTCTTTTATTCTTTTGATGAAACCAGGGAAATGGGAGAGAAGGGGGAAGCAACCGAAAAAGCAAGATAAAAGATAAGGGTAAGTAAGGATGTTTTTTGTTATCATCCCATTACCTACCCCCATTTACCCATTACCAATGACAAATGAAAATTCTTTTTTTGGATCAAAGTGGTAAACCAGGTGGCGCTGAACTGTGTCTAATTGATATTGCAAAACCTTATCGTCAAGATTGTTTAGTTGGTTTGTTTGCTGATGGTTCTTTTAAGACGTTACTTGAAGAAAACCAAATTCCTGTCAAAGTTCTAACTCGTAAAGAAATTGAAGTTCGTAAAAAAAGCTCTGTTGTTCAGGGACTACGCAGTTTAGGTCAAATTTTACCTTTGATTTTAACAGTAGCAAAAATCGCCCGAGAATACGATCTAATTTATGCTAATACTCAAAAAGCCCTAGCGATCGGATCTTTAGCAAGCTTTCTCAGTAACCGTCCTTTGGTTTATCACTTACATGATATTCTGTCGCCAGAGCACTTTAGTGAGACTAATCGCCGAATCGCGATCGCTCTAGCAAATAAGTTCGTTTCCTTAGTAATTGCAAATTCTCAAGCCAGCAAAGATGCTTTTATTGACGCAGGTGGAAAATCGGAAATCGTAAAAATAGTCTATAACGGATTTGAGCCTGCCAAATATAAGGTCGAGAAATCTGAAGTGAATCATATTAGGCAAGAGCTAGAATTAGATGGAAAATTTGTTGTCGGACATTTTAGTCGTCTTGCACCTTGGAAAGGACAACATATATTAATTGAAGCCATCGCCAATTTTCCCGATAATGTTATCGCCATACTGGTTGGAGATGCATTATTTGGTGAACAAGAGTATGTTAGCAAATTGCACAAACAAGTTAGAGATTTGGGATTGGAAAATCGAGTCAAATTTTTAGGATTTCGTGACGATATTCCCCAACTTATGACTGCTTGTGACTTAGTTTCTCATACTTCCACCTCTCCCGAACCGTTTGGTAGAGTAATTGTTGAGGCTATGTTGTGTCAAAAACCTGTTGTTGCTGCAAAAGCTGGTGGTGCAATAGAATTAATAGACCATGAAGTAAATGGTTTTTTAACAACACCAGAAAACACCCAAGAACTTACACAAATCATTAACAAGTGTCTCAAAAACCCGGAACAAATTGCTAGTATTGCCAAAACTGCTCGACAGAATGCTACTGAACGTTTCGACGTTATAAATATTAACCAGCAAATAACCCAACATATAAAATCTATAATGGGTTTGTAAATCAAAATTATGATTTAAAAATTAGCAATAAAATTCAGGAGTTATGAGTTGGGACTCAGAGCTTTGATTAGGGATTTACCATAGCTTCTTGCAGCATATCAATTTGGTTGACACTCCCCCCACTAGAAGTAGGGGGATTCTTCCGGATTAGGCTAAATATCCGAAATATCCTCAAACAGACTAAGCTGTTTAGCCGGGTTCCCAGGCACCCGCCG
>JAAUYH010028375.1_pt1 | contig 14171 bp, 11 predicted proteins | sample 7278061 | NCBI WGS metagenome assembly JAAUYH01 (sample SAMN14350203, study PRJNA611818) | marine sediment metagenome | isolation source: surface marine sediment (0.6m) | place: French Polynesia: Moorea | collected 2018-08
CCAGAGCTCGGCGGTGATGGCACTGCAAGAAGCTTCGGAGGCGTACCTTGTTGGTCTGTTCGAAGACACCAACTTGTGTGCTATTCACGCAAAGCGAGTGACTATCATGCCCAAAGATATCCAACTCGCTCGCCGTATCCGTGGAGAACGTGCGTAGATGCCAGCGTTTGTTCCGTCTGTAATATAATCTAGCTACATGAGAATCGTTCTCCTAGAATGAAGTTAAAAACAGTTTGCAGAGTTCAGTGAATCCCTCGATTCGCCCTTCGAAGTACGAGATATGGTAGCTAGGAACAGCCACTGGAGTTAAATAAGTTTCGTTTATACCGACCAGCGAAAACCAAGGCTCCAGGACGCGCTCGTGTTCGTCTTTCGACAACAAGACGTGGTTAGCCGAAAATCCATATTAAGCAAAGTAAGCAACAGATACTGGCTACAACACTGTGATAACTGGTGGTTCGGCGTTGTAGCTCTTTTTCGATGTCATGTCAAATACGCGGACGCCCGAAATCGCGTGCTGACCCGCCCGAAGGGGGAGCAATGTCAATGTGCATTCAATAGTTTTTCCAGGTGGTAATTCGTTGAGTGCCATCCCGGAAACGCCAACTGGGACCACTTCACCGACGAGGTCACGCCGCACTTGCAGATAGAGCCTCACTGGATGCGCGGTATTGTTTCGAATGCAGCATGTAGCCGCGAACGGGCATTGCGCACGTATAGCTCTTGGCACGGCCACAATCGCTAGTTCCACATCGGCTCGTTTTAGACGTGGTTCATACGCTATACTAGCAGTTCGCATATTCCCAACTTCGCCGAGCGATGACCGCCATTCCACACTAAGGCTCCCGATTTCACGTCGTCGTCGTGTGCTCCCACCCGAGTTCGTGCTATCACGTTTGGAAGATCGAGAGCGTCCTATACCGCGTATTCCCGTCTCCGCCGCTCGATTCTCTACTAGTGACGTCAACTTCTTGGGCGTTGCTGGCTTGGTATTAGAATCGTCGGTCTCATCACGGGGTCTAGTTACGAGAAAGAGAAAACTCTGTGTATCCCCAGCCGAGACGGATGCGCGTCTCGCCTCCGGTAATCCACCCGTGATATCGGAAAGAGAATCCGCGGCATCGTTACCACGCGGCGCACCGCCGGGCGCGGAATGGTATGCAACCATGGGTGTGACTTCATACCCGGTGACAGGGTGTAACAAGGCGTTGTCGATATAAATAGGTGCCGGTGTCGCGTTCAATAACCTCAATTCCACCAAAAACTGAACATTCTCACGCTCATTCCCAATCGGTTCGTCGGGCGACAGTCTCGACGCGAGCGGCAATACCGAGACCGCAGGCTCGAAAGGCGCTAGCACATTGAAGCGATAAAACTGCCGGAATGTACGCTTTTGTTGCGCGGCGTCGATAAACGTGGCGGTACATTTCAGGATATGCATGCCGGGCTCTGGTAGATGCGTGGCCACCACATGTGTGCTACACTCGCGGGGTGCAATAGCGTCGCGCGGAGAGTTGCGATTATCGAGTAGCACACGGTTCAGCGACGACGCATCGTTATCGAGTTCAACATGTACGGCCACCTGATTCACGTTGGTCGAAGCGTTGTTGTAAATCGCGAGCAAACATCGAAACGTTTCCGACGCATAGATGGAGCCGAACGTCGGCGGCAGCACGGTGGTTGCACCGGCGCCGCAGGGTGTTCCTTCGCCTTCCCACGGTGGAGCGTTTTGAAGTAATGCGTCCTCCGCCGTCGCCCCCTTTTCTATCAAATCCGCTGTTGCCGCACCAAGCCCGGATCTCGCACTCGGCAACGGCGTAGTCAACCGCATCACACGGAGTATCAAACTCCCGCTCCTCCCGTCCATCGCAACTCCCTCCTTCGCCACCAGCGCCTTACGGCAGTGCAGTGAAGCATGGCTGGTGGGTGTACAATTCTGTACGCGAATTGGGCCCGACCACGAAAGCACACATGGACCATCGGTCCACAACACAACTTAACGAAGCGTTAGAAATCCAAAATTTTGAATAACTGTAAGAACACTGAAAAACACTCAAATTTGGTCACTGTAATGAAAGCTGATCGATCCGCAGGATCGTAGACCCGCACTTTTTAAGTCTGCTTCACTCCACTTCGCAACGCAGACATCCACAACTTTCGTTTCGACAGGAGCTCATCACAGCGCACCCTGTTGAAGCCGATCCTTAAGTCTACAGACCTACCCTTTCGTTTTCAGATTACTACACTCAAACAAGCGTGAGATCATCTCATTGCACATTGGACAGGCCGGTGTCCAGGTCGCCAATTCGTGCTGGGAACTGTACTGTCTGGAACACGGAATTTCCCCGGACGGTAACATCCAGGAGTCCGACACTGGTAATGGCTCCCTCTCCACTTTCTTCACTGAGACTCGACAGAAGAAGCACGTGCCCCGTGCTGTGTTCCTCGATCTCGAGCCCACCGTGATTGACGAGGTCCGCTCAGGAGCGTACAAGAAGTTGTACCATCCGGAGCAGTTGATTACCGGAAAGGAAGACGCTGCCAACAACTACGCCCGTGGACACTACACCGTTGGCAAGGAAATCGTCGATCTCGCCCTCGACCGCATTCGTAAGCTGTCCGACAACTGCTCGGGTCTCCAAGGGTTCCTAATCTTCTCCTCTGTTGGTGGCGGTACTGGCTCTGGGTTCGGCTCCCTCCTCCTTGAGCGTCTCTCCGTGGATTACGGAAAGAAGTCTAAGATTGGATTCACTGTTTACCCGTCTCCCCAGGTGTCCACCTCCGTGGTCGAGCCCTACAACTCGGTGCTCGCTACTCATGCTCTTCTGGAGCATTTGGACGTTGGTATTGTCCTGGACAACGAAGCCATCTATGACCTCTGCAAGCGCTCGCTTTCCATCCAGCGCCCTACCTACTCCAACCTGAACCGCCTCATCGCCCAGGTCGTGTCGTCGCTCACCGCGTCGCTTCGATTCGACGGTGATCTGAACGTCGACATCAACGAGTTCCAGACCAATCTTGTCCCGTACCCCCGTATCCACTTCATGCTTACCTCGTACGCCCCGATTGTGTCGGCTGAGAAGGCAAACCATGAGGAACTCTCCGTTCAGGAAATCACCAACACCGTCTTCGAACCGAATGCATCGTTCGCCAAGTGCGATCCGCGTGCCGGTCGCTACATCGCTGTCTCGCTCAACTACCGTGGCGAGGACATCTACCCGAAGGATGTCAACGACGCGTGCAAGACCGTCAAGACGAAGAAGAGCGTGTCGTTCGTCGACTGGTCTCCAGCTGGTATGAAGGTCGGTATCAACAACCAGTCGCCGACGGTTGTGCCGGGTGATGACCTTGCCGCTGTGAAGCGCTCGGTTTGCGCCATTTCGAACTCGACTGCCATCGCCGAGGTGTTCTCACGTATCGACGCCAAGTTCGACCTCATGTACCAGAAGCGTGCATTCGTGCACTGGTTCGTTGGTGAGGGTATGGAGGAAGGTGAGTTCTCGGAAGCGCGTGAGGACCTTGCTGCGCTCGAGAAGGATTACGAGGAGTTGGCCAACGAAGGTGGCGAGGAGTACTAGATCGTCTTTTAGTAGTGGAGTGCTAGATGAATTGAGGTACGGTTACATGTTGAATTGCTTGCAAGCATAAAAGTCTCCACTTATTTTCGCAATCATGTTCTTTTACTCTTTGTGAAGGCCAAATATACAATGGCACTGGACAGCGGAATGAACGGGAGCGAAGGTTTATTTACGTGAGCGGGAACAGTCGCTTACGTGCGTGAATTTTTAGAGGAGTCGCTCGCACCCACCTAATTTAACCTTAAGTTCTGAGAATGTCGGTGTGGAGGAGCAAAGTCAACACTAGTCTCGACAAAGGCTCATCGCAGTGCCAGTTGTGGAGACAGGAGTGTTATCGCAGCAGCCGTAAGATTGTCTGTCAATCAGCAAAATGCGTGAAATCATCTCTGTGCATGTTGGGCAGGCAGGAGTGCAAGTCGCGAATTCATGTTGGGAACTGTACTGCTTGGAGCATGGATTGAATCCGAACGGGACGGCACGCGATTCGACAACGGACAAGATAACTGGACACATGGGGACGTTCTTCGACCACACGGATGGCGGGCGGTATGTGCCTCGCGCGGTGTTTGTTGACTTGGAGTCGACAGTTACGGACCAAGTACGAACCGGGCAGTTCAAGGACCTGTATCATCCGGAGTACATCATCAGCGGGAAGGAGGATGCGGCGAACAATTACGCGCGCGGGTTTTACACGGTGGGGAAGGGTGTGATTGATTCGGTGACCGAACGAATCAACAAGCTCGCGGAGAGTTGCGATGGGCTGCAAGGATTCCTCGTGTTCATGAGCGTGGGCGGCGGCACGGGCTCGGGCCTCGGCACGTCGATACTGCACAACCTGAGTTTGGAGTTTTCGAAGAAGAGCAAGATTGGCTTCACCGTGTATCCGTCGCCAAAGGTGTCGACGTCGGTTGTGGAGCCGTACAACACGGTGCTGGCGACGCACGGGTTGCTGGAGCATTTGGACGTGGGCCTGTTGTTGGACAACGAGGCGATTTACGACATTTGCCAACGACAGTTGAGTGTGCCGAGTCCGACGTATTCCAACTTGAACCGGCTCATCGCGCAGGTCGTGTCGTCGCTAACCGCATCGCTGAGGTTCGAGGGCAATTTGAACGTGGACTTGAACGAGTTCCAAACCAACCTGGTGCCGTACCCGAGAATCCACTTCACGTTGTCTAGCTATGCGCCGTTGGTGAGCGTGGCCAAGGCGAATCACGAAGGCACCAGCATTTCGCAAATCACCAGCAGCGTGTTCGAGCCCAACGCGGCGTTCGCCAAGTGCGACCCGCGCGCGGGCCGCTACGTCGCGGTGTCGCTCAACTACCGCGGGAAGAACATCTTCCCGAAGGACGTGAACGACGCGTGCAAGACGATCAAGAGCAAGCGGAACGTGAACTTCGTGGAGTGGGTGCCCACCGGCATCAAGACCGGCATCAACGACCAGGTGCCGTCCACCGTGCCCAACTCCGACCTTGCGCAGTGCGCGAAGAGCGTGTGCGCGATATCCAACTCCACCGCCATCGCCGAGGTGTTCAAGAGGATCGACACCAAGTTCGACTTGCTCTACTCGAAACGCGCGTTCGTCCACTGGTACGTCGGCGAGGGCATGGAGGAGGGCGAGTTCTCCGAGGCTCGAGAGGATTTGGCGGCGCTCGAAAGGGACTATGAGCTGCTGGCCAAGGACGACGATGAGATGGATGAAGAAGAGGGCGAGGACATCTACGCGATGGAGGAACGGTAATTGTAGCGGCTGTGCTTGCTTGGTGTGGCGGGGATTGATTCTTGCGCATTGTAATCGTATTGTAATAGCGTGATGTACATTAAACGTTGTGTTCCTGGTGAGTTGCTTTGGGAATCTGGTAGTCTTCGAATCAATGGTGAAACTAGAGCGTACGAAGTGAGCGAAGATTAAATGCGAGCGAGACCGAGAGCAAATGCTTAGATTGTGCTTTTGTATCGTACGACTGCTGGCCAGCTAGTTAGGAACCTGACTATTTTAGTGAAACAGGCGAAAAATGTAGCTTTCTTCTTTACTGCAACGTGTTGAGTTGGGTTATCTATTTGCATTCCCATCTTTTGCCCATCTATCACCGATTTCCTGCACATTCATCAGTGGTATCGGACACAGGAAGTCGTGCTTACGAAGTCTGTTTCTAAGCGACAAGTATATGGGAACTTGTGGCTCGAGAAACGCTACAGGTGTAGGTTTCCATTTATGTTTGAATAGACCCAACATCTATTCCCGGCAATGAATAGACTTGTTCGTTTAGTCCCCATAATTCTCTGCGCACTGAATTCCCAAATAATCAGAAATGGAAATTTCGTAAACGCTATCATACCTGGTCGCCGTCGATGCTCAAACTCTACGCCAATCTGCTCACTGCACACTCAGACTCGCCCTACCCACACTAGCGCGCTGCTCGACCAAAACGTCGTCTAGCGCACACACGAATCGAACAAGATGGCTGATGTTTCTGCCAAGTCGTTTCATAAGCAGCCGGCGGTGTCGCTGGTCGGCCGCGTAGGCCGCAAGAAGGGGCGCTGGTACCGGAACGTCGGACTGGGCTTCAAGACGCCCAAGGAGGCGATAACCGGCACCTACATCGACAAGAAGTGCCCCTTTACCGGGAACGTTTCGATCCGCGGCCGCCTGTTCCGCGGTGTGATCGTGTCCACTAAGATGGACAAGACGGTCATTGTGCGTCGCGATTACCTACATTGGATTCGCAAGTATAAGCGTTTCGAGAAACGTCATCGTAACATTCCCGCGCATGCCTCCCCGTGCTTCCGCCTGCGCGAGGGCGACCAAGTGACCATCGGCCAGACTCGCCCGCTGTCGAAGACCAAGCGCTTCGCCGTGTTGAAGGTCGACCGTGCGGCTCCCGCCGCCGATGGGAGAAAAATGTTCTCGGGCATGTAAGCTTGTGCAATCGTTGTGGTGGCTGGTGCGCTACTCGGCACGCACTGCGGTAGAATGGCGTAGACTTGCGCGTGGTTAGTAGCTGGCGCTCGTGCGACTTAAGCGCACATAAACTAAAACTTGGTTATCTTCTACTCTCTTTGTACTCGTATCCGTCTTGGCCGTTACCGGCAAAGAAAGGTAATGGTCTTCACCATGTGAGCACTCGCTTGAAAGTCGAGAGTATGCCATTCAATTGTTCTTGATTGTTCCCACTTTTTAGTTTCTGATGCTTGTAAACTCGCTCATGTGCTTTCAACGCGAACTGTTTAGCCGTCGGCAAGGAAATCGCAATACAGAATCTGCTTTATTGTAGAGATTATGTTTCTAGTACATGAAAGTTTGAAGGTGAGCAATGTCAAGGCATCGTCCCTCCCACACAGCAATTCGAGTTGACATCACTAGGATGCCTTGTTCTTGGTACATCTGCTCTGGACGAAGGCGAACCACTTTTCGATGATCATGGAAATGGAAACCGTGACGCCGGCCATCTCCTTGCGCTGGTAATCGGCGAGCCACATGTACCAGTTGTTGACGTTCTCCGGGCCTTGCTCGCCTTCGTACATGACGCCGGCGGTGAGGTAGGCGTGCGTGTCGCCGTACTGGCGCGGGACGTGCACGACGAGGGTGGGAGCGCCGGGGCAGCGCGCGATGATGCGGGGGATCTTCATTTGCGGCTGCAGCGGCGACAGCGCGAAGGTGACGCCGGCGGCGCCCAGCTTGCGCTCCAGGTCGCGCACCTCGCGGTTGACCGCGCTGATGGTGGCGTCGATCTCGCGCGCCACCTGCCGGCGGCGCTGCCGGTGGCCGCTGGGCAGCGTGCTGGACAGCATCCGCCGGTAGTCGGGGCTGCGCCCGCGCGCGCGCGGCTCGCGCGACGGCGCGCCGATCATCGCCTCCTCCGTCTCGGAGCTCATCGACTCGCGCTTGATTTCCGTCTCGGCGTCACTGTCTTCCGCGCTGTCGGCGGGTGCGGACGCCGTGCTATTGTGGGGTGCCGCTGCTACCGCTTCCGCGGCGTCGAGCTGCAACCCATCGGCCGCTGGTTCTCCCAATTCGTGCTCGGCGATGGGCGGCGCGGCGTGGGCACCCACGTCTGATTCGTCGAATGGGTTCTCCGCGCATTCCTGCATGGTTTCCGAAATGTCTGTATCCGTCATGTTTTGTGGCAGCAGAAACGTGCTCCCATAACTCGCTGGCGCCCCCGGACTCGCACTGAGCCCGGGCAGTGTGTAGTCCATGGGCGCTGGTCGCGTGGCAGGAACCACGCTAAACTCGCTCAGATTTTCCGCCACCAATCGTTCCATCATTGCTTGGATATCGATGTCGTTTGGAACCGGCGCCGGCGTCTCGAACGAGAACATTCCCTCTGACTGCATCTTCTCTAGCTCGGACAGCACGTCGAATTCTGTGTACTGCACGCTCGCGGTCGTGTGCTCGCCTTCCGTCGCGTTCGTGTCGCCCATGATGGGCTTGGCGTGGTGTGCTTCGTTGTGTGACTCAGTGTAGGTGATGAAGCGGCTTTAGTAGGCGTTGTGTGGTGTCGTGGGCGAATTCTCGGCAATTAACATCGCATCTCGGTTGTTGACATGTGTGTGTGTGTCGGTGCGGCGCGCGTCGAATACGGACATGTCGAATTCTGGGGCGTTGGTTTCTGGCACTATGCGTATCTGCCGTCGTGCCACGACATGTTTGCGGCAAAGCAATATGGTGCGCGACAACACATCGGCTGTGCCACGAGAATCGTGCTCAAGCTCTCGGCGCGTGGCGTTCGCTCTGTAGGGCGACGGAGGCGTTAGTTGCTGTACGCGGCGGTGCGAACGAATGTGGACGCCAGGAAGCATTGATAGCTTGTTATCGAACTCGTCGATTCGACACTACGGGAAGAAGGCGGGTCTTCATTACTTCAAGCAGATTTACAGACCTACTGAATGTATGTTTGTTTCACGTGCGTTTCGAGTACTACAACACAGCGGGTACACTACATCGTCCTCTAGTTTTATTCGACAAGAGCAGGTATAGTACTACGGTACCGCTACTATACACTATCGTTGGAGTCATCGAACATGACGTACTTGTGTACCACTTTCAATTTCCCAAGTGCCGAACAACGTAAGCCACCACCTCGCGTCGTGACTATTGCCTGCCAACTTGGTACGGAGTACACTGCACGCGATGCGGTTTACGAGATGTCATTCGAATCAAATAATTTCGGCATGCGACTCGCTGCAATTCGCGCAAATGTAGTTTCGCACTTGCTCGAGCACACCCGTGCGCAATTGGCAACGCCGCACGACAGCGACACACGCGCACACGCACGTGTGCGCGCCATAATTTGAAGCGAGACGAGCGATGCGCTGAGTGTGTGCGCGCGGGCATTTAGACGGAGCCCGCGATAATTTCGAGGGCGCCAAGCCGCAGCATGCGTTTGAAAGATATAAGCCCCAAGTTTCTGGTGGACACCTTCAGTTCGTTCGCACGGTCGCAGAGCAGCAGCACGGGCATGTCGGGCCGCGGCAAAGGCGGGAAGGGCTTGGGCAAGTCGGGCGCCAAGCGCCACCGCAAGGTGCTGCGCGACAACATCCAGGGCATCACGAAACCCGCGATCCGCCGCCTCGCTCGCCGTGGCGGCGTGAAGCGCATCTCGGGCCTCATCTACGAGGAGACCCGAACCGTGCTCAGGACCTTCCTCGAGGCCGTCATCCGTGACTCCGTCACCTACACCGAGCACGCGCGACGCAAGACCGTCGTCGCCCTCGACATCGTTTACGCGCTCAAGCGCCAGGGCCGCACCTTGTACGGCTTTGGCGTCTAGGATGGTGGCGCTGGATGGTGGTGGTGCTGTACAGTTATTGTTTTCGCTTGATTGTTGTGTATCTGTAAATTTCCTTGTTTGTTTCTAAACTTTTCGCCCCCACATCTCCACCAACTGCTCCATCACCACTCAACGGAGGAGCGATTTCGAATCCCAGTGCTGTACACAATGAAATTGATATCGTCTGAACTGTGATGGTTGTGATGGCAATGCATTGAAATCCACGTGTTGTATGTTGTATGATCCTGTGGCAGGTTCAGATTGAAACTACAGCTACTATACAGTGCGAGTGCATGCATGCTGACCGACGAGTGAAAGTCGAGAATCAATACAAGCCCGTATTGTCCGAAGTCCCACCCAGGTTCTACAGTGGACACACCTTTCTATTTGACAACACCACACCTCAAGTCCACCATTGTTCACTGCAGCACCAGCGATGGTGCCCAAGTTGTCAGCGGATGAACGGTACAAGCGTATTTGCAAGCTGGGCGAGGGAACATTCGGTAAGTGAATTGCATTTTTACTTGATACTTGGAAACTCACAATGACAGTTTGCTGTTGAACCATAGGTGTGGTGTCGAAAGCGGCAGATACGACGAAAAAGAAGGATGATCTGAACCATATAGTGGCCATCAAGAAGATTCGGATGAACCATTACAAGGAGGGTGTGTCGATTCCTGCGTTACGCGAAATCAAGCTGCTGCGCGAAATCAAACATCCCAACGTGATTGTACGTTTCCCACTTGCGTTTGTCATTTTCCAGCGATATTGACGCGACGTGGTGGTGCAGGGGCTGCTCGACGTGTTCGCGGCGAATGGGAACGTGAACATGGTGATTGAGTATTGTATCACCGACCTGGACGAGGTGATACGGGACCGCTCGATTCTCATCACCCCAGCCGAAGTCAAGTGCTGCATGCAGATGATACTGCGCGGGCTGGACGCGTGCCACAAGGCGTGGACGTTGCACCGAGACCTGAAGCCGAATAACATCCTCGTGGGCGCCGACGGCGAGCTGAAGCTGGCGGATTTCGGGCTGGCGCGCATCCACGCGGCGCCCAAGATGCGGCTCACGCCCACGGTCATCACGCGCTGGTACCGCCCGCCCGAGCTGCTGTACGCCGCGAAGAAGTACGGGCCCGCCGTCGACATGTGGTCGGTGGGCTGCATCCTCGCCGAGCTGCTGCTGCGCATGCCCTACCTGCCCGGCGACTCCGACGCCGACCAGCTCGCCAAGATCTACCAGGCCAGGGGCACGCCCAAGCCCGGCGAGTGGGACGAACGCAAGCGCTTGCCTTGCTACATGGAGTTCACCGAAACTCCCGAGCCCGACCATCGCGCGCTCTTCATGGCCTCCACCCCCGCCGCACTCGACTTGTTGGACAAGTTGATGAAGTTGAACCCCGCCCATCGCATCTCGGCCGAGGACGCGTTGAAACACGAGTACTTTACGAAGGAATTGCCGAAGCCCTGTACAGCAAAGGAGCTGGGCGAAAAAATTCGCAGTGGCAACACGGTGAAGAAGGAAGAATAGGTGAATAGGTGCGGTGGGAGTGGTGGTTTAACTGATGTGGATGGAGACCGTAGTGCGGGTTGTGGTCATAGCGGTGAGAGGACGGTAGTCATGCCGATGTAAAACACAGAGCTGTAAAAGGACGTCGACTGTTGCAGAATCCGAAATGGTTGATACGGCAATCAATATTGCGCTGCATCTTGTTTGGGGAAGGGCAGGGCAGTGGCGATGCTTGGAGAATTCGTTCAGTTTGCCAATTTTCAGGTGATTTCTCTCGCTGTGGGCCTCGCGCCGCGTCGAAAATGACAGTCATGTTCCCATTACTACCGGTACCTGTACAGCAGTGGTTTAGTTTTCATTGCCCAGCACTCAAACTTCGCCCCGTATCCAACCTCCGAATTGTGCGAGATTGTTGTTGTGTAGCACTACGAATTCACTTATCTGGCACATTAGCAAACGGGGATGCGCTAATTCTCGGGTTATAACCGCGTGAAAGTCAACGTAACCCGAGGGCCGAAGACATACGTTGGGTCCCCTCTTGCAAGGAGATGCCCCATACCAAGACTCGAGTAGCCAGCAGGTGAATCACACCGTGTAATGTTCCATACCTGTGGCATGGGCCGTGCACGTGTGCCGTCTTGCGGAAAACCGGTCAACGGATTATGTACTCCCTACTTGGAATAACTGACAAGGCCGCCCCCTCCACCTACACTATGCAATAGTATGGTGCTCCGCCAACTGTGCGCGCTGGTGCTACTCGCCAGTTTGGCGTTCGCGGTCGACCCTGCCTTGAAAAATGTATTCGACAAGGTCGGGATCGACTTGGAACAGTACACGATTCATGACCCCTCGCGCGTGATAACGAAAGATGGACGCCAGCTTGTGGCAGCCACCGGAAAAGCCCAGGAAGACGGCTACGAGTGTGGCTTGGAAACCTGGCATCGCGCGAATCCGAAAAAGATGTGGGAACCAGGGCAATGCTTGTTTGTTGAAAAGCCGCAGTGGATAAAGAACAGAATCCCGTCGCAGGTACGTTCCATGACGCTGCGTTCATGTTGGTGGTTACTGACTGTGCTTTTCGATTACGACTTCAGGGTGGTGCATTTTGGGCTCCCGAACTTATCAACGCCACCGCAATGTATTATAGTGTGGCCGATTTTGCGGATGAGTCTCCCGTAACTTGTGTTGGCCTTGCCACCGCCACTGGCACGTTTCCCGATAAACTGACCTGGAAGGACTTGGGTAAACCTGTGGCGTGTGTCGATGGCGAGGATTGGGAAGAGGAGGTGAGCGCGATTGACCCGACGTTCTTCAAGTCGTCAAAGGGGCGCGCTTACCTAGTCACTGGCGGCGGTCGGGTGCATGGCATTGAAGTAAACCAGAACACACTGCGTCATAAACAGTTGGACCAAGAGGATTACCGACCTGATGCACCTGGGTGGTCCACATTAGCTCGCGGCCCTGATGGCGAAGGGTGGGTAGAAGCTGCTTACGTTCATGAGCATGAGGGATACTTCTACTTGTTTGTGAACTGGGGTGCGTGCTGCAGCGGTGTGGATTCGACTTACAACATTCGAGTCGGTCGTAGCAAATGGCCGATGGGGCCGTACACTGATAAGGATGGCAAGGACATGCGACATGGTGGTGGTTCGCTGTTTTACGATGAGCGACGCTACCTTGTTGGCCCTGGACATACTGGTGTTTGGACGGATGCAGAGGGAAAGCAATTTGTCTCGTTCCACTTCTACGACAGAAGACGAAACGGTGCGCCATGGATCGCTGAAAGAGAACTGAAATGGAAGAACGGCTGGCCGATGGTCGGCAAAATCGTCAACACTTTCCAGAGCAAGAGGGCTAGCGCGGTCTGGGCGGCGCGCAAGATTCGGAAAGACCAGTAGCCCGTTACGGTAGTATGATGTACTGTCCAAGTATGTGAAGTATGATACTATAGTTTAGGTTTTGGATATGACAAAAAAGAGAACCGACCCACATCGTCGTTTCTGCCGTGTGGTACAGAGACTGCGGTACTCGTTGAACTCACACACTCTTCCCTTTTTGGCGAAGATCAAAAATGCACCACCGCAAGTACTCGATGGCGTCGAGGGGCCGAGTATGCACGATTGGTGCGAATTCGTAACTGTCCGCATAGCTCTTTTGCTCCTGCTCTACCAGCGACTTCTTTAGGAACAGTCGTTGAAGTCGCCCCACTCTGGGATACCACGACGGTTCTCGGGTGCGACATAAATACCCGCGTTTACGATACAGTCGTTGCGCTGCAATGTTGAGCGCGTCAACATGAAGTGCGATACTTTCCGCTCCCCAGCTAATCGCCTCTTTCTCCGCTGCATCTACCAGCTTGTATCCGAGCCCTTTCCGTCGTGTGCTTTTCGACACCGCGAGGTTCCCGATGTACGGCACTGTAGATGGCTCCATTTCCACCGCACCCTTGCTGGACTTTTCCCACGCTCTCGCAATCTCCCCTTGTGCTACGGATTGCGGTCGATTCAATATGCCAACTTCGACACAACCGACAACTTTGTCTTCGTGTTCGGCGAGTAGCAGGGAGTGTCTGGGTCGTTTAACGCTCGGCATACGTGCTGTGAATTGCGCGGTCAGGTCACCGCGTTCTGCGTATCGAAGAAGCGCACGAAGGGGCGTCCAATTCGTGTTTTTGTCTTCGCGAAATGCTTCCATGACAAGTGCGGATAAGGCGCGCGCATCAGACGGCCGCGCGGGCCGAATCACCACGCTGTCTGTGACTGTGGAACGCGCACAACAACGCCATCGAACACGCCACGCGAATCCGACGCTGAAACAGGGCGCATTGAGACGAGGGCGCCGGGTCAACGACATTGGTGTAGTTGAGCTCAGTCTATGAAAATGAGTGATGACTGTATCGGAAAGAAAATAATCAGCAAGTTTGGATGCACTAACACGCACTGTGCATAGGAGTCAATGCATTACTGAACAAATGCGCAAAAAACTGAAAACGCAGAGATAAAATCTGCCATTCTATTCCGCATAACATCGGAATCTTTATTCCCAAATATACGCCGATAACAGCGGGCTAGTTGTAATACAAGTTAACTTTATTCAATTTGCATAACTTCATGGCCTAGGGCCGAATATTTCGATGGCCTATAGGTCCATTTTTCGTTTCTGATTCCGATTTGGTTTAACCTGTTTTTTGGTACTTAAAAAGACCAATCCTCAAATTATAGACAACAAGTCGATAGGAACCACGCCTTCTCTACCATCAAAATGGCTGAAGAAGCGGCAACGTTCGCATGGCCGATCGCTAACAAG
>JAAUYH010087598.1_pt1 | contig 14171 bp, 5 predicted proteins | sample 7278061 | NCBI WGS metagenome assembly JAAUYH01 (sample SAMN14350203, study PRJNA611818) | marine sediment metagenome | isolation source: surface marine sediment (0.6m) | place: French Polynesia: Moorea | collected 2018-08
GAAACCACTTCTTTTCTTTCTAATAAATTACACCTAGTTCGTTGCAGCACTCTAAACAATAGTCCACTCCTCCGAAATTTTGTGCAATATTCAGGGCATTTCTTGTATATCGAAGAGCAGTCAGGCTGTCTATCATGGCTCGTCTTATTGGCTTCAATATTGGTCGCAAACTGACGACCTTTATCAGACAGCCTTTTTTCGGTCAGATACTCCGTGTTAGCGCATGTACGTTTCCAAAGCTTCCAAATAAGGCTATCTGTTAAATTTTGAAGCTATACAAACGTTTTCGCGAATCCTTACAGAATCACTACCGATACTTAACCAATTTCTGTACCTTTCATACAAAACAATCTAAATTAAACCTCTGACTTCCGAGCTTTTGATTTCTTTCCTGTCTAGATTTACTTTCTTCAGCTCAACGGTCGCGGGCAGCTATTCAGACACTTCTTGTCTCATTCAAGTTTATGAACGACGTCGAAAGTTTCCTGCGTTCTGAAGGCAATATTTCCAAGACCCGTTGAACAACGCACGAAACCTATAATGAAAAATGAGACAAGGTAAAGCAATAATGCTTGGTTAGAAGTGAAACCATGTGTTTTCGGGAGTTGAAAGTTAGAGACTTAACCAAAGGGATAAGTTTTCTTCGTAATACTCAAAGTCAAATGCGTAGAATATTGCTTGCGAGTTAGTAAAATAATCTCTTGTACACCAAGCAAAGTACTGTTCGAACCCGTGCAATAGCTTCGAAAGACCTATTGCCCGGTCCAAGGCCGAGTTTGTCCCCAATTAGGACCTGATATGGCTGTAAAAAAGGGAAGAGCAATTTAGACAGCTCAAAAAGTGTCGATATGGATCCCGCTCTCTATTCAATTCCAGTATAAAGTGGTTCGGCAACATTTGTAATGGTTACTTATCATTTCAACTGCCAAATCTATAAATATCAAACAAATCCGGAATTGAAATATTCAGTGTACGAAATTTTCTAGCATCAGGTCTGTTAGTTTCTTGGTCTTGTGCTTTTTTCGACTAAAAGAAATTTCACCTCAACCACATTGAACTGTCTAAATTAGGAACTAATCAATTAATAATTAATTGCTGGGAAACTAATTGTGTAGAATTGGTTGATTGATTACGTAACCTAATTTGAGCCAATTACCAAGCAAACAATTTCCTGATCACATCCAAACGAGACCCCGGATTTATTGCAATTATAAGGAATGTTTGGCGTAAACTTCGAGATTATGAGCATGCCACAATAGAATACCAAACGTTGATACGAAAATTCGCTATATTAGCAGATAATTTTCCTCTGAGCTCTCAGCAGAGAGATTTGCGGACAAACTACAGCTGTCTATACTCCGCTATTCTACTTTTTCTTGAAAAGAACATTATATTCATCGAAAATTCATCGTTTAAATTCGAAGGAAACCACCTTTAGGGTTTTTTCTAATCGAATCATAGACTACATAAATTAATGTGGAATTCTCATCGTAGATTCTTTGAAATTAAGCTTGAAGCGCCAATATGTAGCAGAACAATATACGCTTGTAGTATCTTGGCCTAATTAGGTAGTCATTCTACAAATCGTAGAATTTCCGGATAATTTCTATGTTCTCAATTGTATGTACTCACTCTTTTTTAAAATCCACAAATTTAAAAATACAGTGTTTGCCTGTAAAATAACACCAAGTGAATTCATGAATTGGATTCGCCAAGATTACAACTACCTACAGGATTGTACTTCCAGGCCACGTGAAAGATGCCTGGAGAGTCAAAAATAAGCATCTGGGGGACCGTATGTAACAGGAGTGCATCATAAACTGTTCTATGCCACGATCGTTCAATATCTTCAATTGATCCATTCATTTCGAATATCTAACAATCTTTTGTTTCCTGCTATCACCATTAGGTTCTGCGACTTACACTCATTACTCATCAGAGTAACAAATTCTCCCTCTCAAAGCGCACTATTACTTGAAAAGAATGCAACATACGAGGTTGAGCGCCAAAGTATCGGCCTTAATTGAAATTTGCTGATTAATGCTGCTCAGGTGTAAAAATGGAAAATAAGATGACTTAAAATATTTACGCAACGCAAAGGCAGAAAATGATATCAGCGCATCGATGACATTTTCAAAATGCATAACATATTTTACACTGCGACGAAATAAGCACCTACTCTATCATGAATTAATGGAAAAATGAGAGAAAAAGAAAACAAGAATAGCTACGTTTGCTGTAGTTTGCGAACAGACACGAAAGTTGGCTTTCAAACCCATAACTTTCATGTTTTCGGATCCGCAATCAAGGCTTCAAAAAAGAAATGATGTGACTCAGAAATAAATTTAGTAGTCCCGGACCATTTTAAAAAATTATAGATCTGAATCGTAAACTGTTGAAATTCGTGAGAGTAAATACAGGTACAATACATTTGGATAATATGAATAAGGTGAAAGAAATCTAAAGGCCATATTTCCAAGTTTTCGAGAAGCAATTCAGAAAACAAAATCTTTTTTAATATATTATAAGATGACCATAATGTAGATGTGAGTATTGGTTTCCAATTTGACAAAACTATTCCATACCACTTTCGCTAGATTTGTATGAAAACTGTTGAAACTATCTCATTGATTTACAGAAATTATTGCAGTTTGGCTTGTGAAAAGGATTCAGGAACAAGACTGGATTATGCTGTGTTAGATTTATCTTTCCATTATTATTAAAACAATTATCAACGCAGAAGGAAAGCGCACAATATCGCATTCAGAGTCGTATCATAATTGCTTTACAGGAAACGAACAGTTTTTTACTCATCAACAGAAACTTTAGACAAACGTCAGTTAACTGCTATTTTTCTGATAAGCGTGCCGAAATATCTGCATAGAATCATTTCCCAGAGTTTTCACTCTTAATAAGGAAGAATCTACTGGTGGTCAAATATATGTAACAATTCGGAAAGTTTGGGATGAAAGACTTGATAATTTCCTAATCTAGGAATATAGTTGTTTATATCTTGTTTCACATGTTGCCTTCTTCATCAAGAACGCATCTTCGCAGAATCGGTAATAATTTTTTTTCGGTTGTATATTTAATATATATAAAATCGCTCAAGTATATGATCAGTTACAGAAAGTAAGCGATTAGAAATTGGTTCTGATTCACTGTTTGAAATTTGCGGATCATACTTCTATAGAAACTATTCTATTTAATTGGAAACCAAGGATTCAAATCAATGCTCTATACTGCCTACGAAATTTATTAGAATAGTTAGAGATGTCTACCTAGATAGAGATATGGAACTCCATGTGCTTTTCGCTACTGTACATAACTGATTTTTTAATGTTGCTATTTTTGAGGTACTTAAATATCAAAATGTTTTAATTCATCCGAAAAGTGTTGTATATTAGGTGATTTAAAAGCCATAACATATTTCTTCAAAACATCTTCCATTTTTTATTTTTTTGAAGGTTCAGAAAATATACTACCACCAATCTCTAAAAGAAGCCAGGGACCAACGATTGCAGATGCTGAGTAACCAAAAGAAAGTTTCGAAAGACTTTAAGCTGATCTACCATATCAGTTCACGTCAGAGTCCTACCCTCTGTCCCACAAGCCGGAAAGAAGTTAGAATTGAAGGATAAGGGCTCGTCCATAAGTCAATATGCCCATGTGAAGTCCGTCAGTCGCCACAGAAAAGAATACATAGCTGAAAATTCGATTGAATTCCTTAAATTCGTCGCAGAGTCAATGGCAAGCGAGTTCATAAGACCACTGAAACTAGAACTCAACCACGATTCTAACCTAGTCCGAGCAGTCGAAACTTTTGGAAGACGGTAACAATGGCCCTGCTCAGAATAATTAGAAATGACTAAACCTTGACCACAAATTATGTCTCTTGCAGCATTTTATGCGTTTTTGTAGCACAGAATTATGGAATGTAACAGTTGCAGATAGTAGTTGGTAGTCTATCATTTCAACATACAGTGCTGCATCTGTGGCATCTAGGGATTAGTTATGTCTCGAAAATTAGAATCGAAAAGTTATGACGTAGATTGAAACAGAAATGAATTAATGAAATCAGAGCGAAACATGAAAGCATCTAGTGAGGAACAAGTGCTACATCGGCCGAACAAAGTTCAGGAATGATTTCCGAACGAAGCTATAAATATTGCTGTACAGGTTTTGGTTACTAATTTGAGATTCGCGGTGATTAGAGTTTGTGCACTGAATTTTAACTGATTTAACTGATGAACCAAAATGGCAGAATTAATTAATTACAATCACTGCAATACTTGTCCGATATGTCGCGGGCGTAAGGGATAATTTGCTGCATAATTACATCATTTCATGTACGATAGTGCGAGGCGTCCCTCGTGTCAACGTATCGTAAAAGCTCAGCACATTACCTCAAGGATTCATGATATATATCAGCTATCTGCCAATGAAACGGAAATGTTCCATGCGAGCTGCATTATTTTAAGTGACCTCTGCAATTATAATTTTTAGTATGGCTTGCGGAGAGATATTTCTATACTTTCGCTTTTTTTCTTGCCAATATGAAGTATTACAAGATTATCTGCCAACCCAAAACAATCCCAAGTTTAACTAATACGTATAGAAATGCGTTCCATACAATTCGAGCCATTGGGACTCAACCGCGCTCACGAATTTCACCCATGTGTCGGACTTTGACTTGCACGCAATCAGTGTTCGACATCAAACAATTACAATGATCCAGGTGCTATCGTGCTCGTCGACTCTCCCACACCTGCTACCTAAATCGATAGGCAAAAACTATAATATATAAAAATCTTGAAGTCACGTTATTGAATTATGTGTGAAGTGTAGAGCGTGTTGCGTAAGCCCTGAATTAATCGTCGAAGAATTCACTTTTGTCGCGAGTGTGAGAACTATTTGTCTTCATCCCGTTCTCTGTACAATCGTGAATCAACTAGTGCAATAGAGAATCTTGTACTGACTTTGCTTCATATCCCTTTTCCATGGAAAGTTTTCAAGTCTTCAATATGGTTTTTTTAAATTGGTATTGAATTTATTGTTCTATTTTGATCACACCAAAGGCGAGAGAACCATCGAATTCTACCAGTCCAACACGAGGATACAGTTGCTTTACGAGTTTATGACTCCCGGGGAAGCTATCTTCTTTTCATGACATTTTACAGCAAATGTTTGACTTTTTCGAGACATTCGGAGTGCGAAACAATATCAAATCATCTATGAGACCCCGGAATGTAGATTATGCGATGGAATATTTTCCGTCCAGGAAAATAATGCAAGGGCATACGCAATTTTAATGTACATAGTTCATCATTTGTTTCAAAATGAGCGACAAGACTTTACATAGAGTTGAATACCAATGTGCTGTATGAATACAGTACGCAGGTGGTACTGCGTTCTCTTGAATCCGTTTTATTCTTTACATGTGAATCGAACATAGATTAATTCGAATTAAACCAGTTTTCTTCGTTCAAAGATTCGATAAAAATTATAAGTATATACAAAAAATGAACAAAGCAAAAATTTCTCCTCAAATTTATTACACTAGTTCGACCAATAACCGTAGATCACTTTCTTTGACTATATGTCGTTCGCATGTGTCACTGACGCTAGCTATCATGAATCAGGAACCTGACTACTCTACTTATATCAGAGACAGCTAGTAGACCCTTATACCTTGCTCGCGCCACCTTTGTGCTTCCCTATAGTACTTAATCGATAACTCTAAGCGCATTGTAGCCGGAGGCAAGTAAAGACTGAAGAACACGTTCCGGTCTTGTTTGTCTCTCCCTTTCGTGCTTACACACTACGGTGCGACAGCATGCGCACATCTTTGGATAAGTTTTGGATTGAGTATATTCCTCAGCAGTTTCTAAGACAATTGACATTTTCTATACTATTGCTGCTGTTTTTTTAAGTCTGATTATCTTCGAAATAGATGAATGTAAAGTAGAGTAAAAAATTGAAAACTCGGCCTTAGGTAAGGTTTGTTCCCCGACCGAAGGTCGACTTTGTAATTTTCAAAGTGCTAAGTCATGTGCGACAGTGTTAGTTGTATCAACATGTAAAATGGCACCGTATATCATGATTGGAACATTGAGTAATGAAACATAGAATATAGTATTTTGAGGTCAGTATGACTCACATACACAAAGACGAATTTAAATTTATTCTCTCTGTTCGATCTTGTGCTAACTCTCGTCAAATAACGGAGTCGTGGTTCTCTATTTTCGTATCTTCATACGGAATAACGTAAAGTTACAAGAATTCGTGGATTATTTCACATGAGGTATCGTCCAACCAATTCTTCCAAGATGTTCTCACTTTGAAGTATGTACTCCTCTTTCTTCGTTCCTCGAAGCTTGAGTAGTTTCGACTGAAATTCACCATACAACCTTGCTGTTCCCTGACTTTCCGTATGATTCATCAAGAAATCGATTACAGGCGAAATTAACCCTATGCCCCATGTATTCACCTCAGATAACAGTGGGGAAACAGTGAGATCGTCGTCCTTAGCCTTACCTCTCAGAAGATCGATCCCAATATGAGAAGAATTCACACTGGGAGTGCATTCTTGAAACTTTTTCGCAATCTGGACTGCAACTTCGATTTCATCATCGTTAAGTATCTTGGTTTCGAATGTTCCGCCAGCACTAAGATTCGCAAGCTTTGAGCTTCCCTTCGGAACCCTTTTCTGTGCTATGAGGCACACCTTGCCGTTGATGATGTGAACCCGAGTGTCTCCTTGCTCCTTGATGTTCGGTAGGAATTTCTGCACCACGATTCCTCGTTTGGGCACACCCAACAACCGGTCTTCTTCATTTTGTTTCTTTAACATGACGTCAAATAGCTTCATAAATTCTTTTCGCGGAGATTTTCCGACTAACCTCGGGTCATCCTTGTCAAAGAACAGTACACCGTTGCCGCCGGTCCCGTCTTGTACTTTAAGCACCACACTCTTGAACTCCATCAGCTTCTCTTGTGCTTCTTCTACATCGGAAGTGATGATTCCGGGAATTACAATGGGAAGTCCTCCGCAAAGATGATAAGCAATATTCTTCGATGAGCTAAATCTGTACTCTGAGGCACATGCCTTCTTGAAGGGAAAGTGCGGATTCGTTTGCACTCTTCCCTTCTTGAAGAGTCTGCACAGTATCTCGTAGGCTTCGAAGTGTTTGGACTGCACGGGTTCATCATCGGAATACTCGAAGATCACGTCTTTTATGGGGTTCACGACGAATGGCTCGATCAGTTTCGACCATTTCACAACCTTGCCGAGCTCGAACGGACAATAGTAGCTATAATCTCCGAACTGCCGCTCCAAACGTTTCGATGCGGGAATACTGCTTGGGTATCCCACTCGCGGTGTTTCAACCAATTGGACTTGAGCAGCACCTTCCACCCGCAAGGAACCGTTCAATGCGTGCAGGTCATCCCTCTCAACTATGAGGACATCGAATGCATGAATTTTCCCGGATTCCACTAGGTACTCTCGAATGATGTGCAAGAACTCAACATCAGTGGAAGCAGGATCGATGACCAAGTCGTTCGAGACGGTGAATTTCTCAAGTTTGGCTTTGATCCCATAGCTCAAAAGTAGGATCTTTGGCTTGGATACGACAAACGGTTCCGTGTCGATGGATGCACTCTCCATCGTATGACGATCGAATTGGAGTATGTATACACCGTAGATGATGAGAAGTTGTGATTGCAGTTAATTGCTGTCAGGTGAACGTTTTTGGTTGCTCGCTCGTTCAAACCGTGAAGACAATGTTAGGTTGAGTTGCGTGATGGGATTCAATCTGTGGCAGTTTCGTGGAATTTAAGTAGATCGCAGTGGTCGACGTGATCTCGAAAGATCCAGGGACAACGCAGATGAGGCAGTAAACTGTACGTGGCCAACTTGCAATCAGCTCACCTATCACCAAATTTGTCGTTATCAGCAGCACGCGGAATGCTGCCGTCAAATGCGTGTCATCTGTAAAATTCGTTAGATTGACCTAGGCGGTGAATTGTTTGTCTTCGTTCACAGTGGAGGCTAATCCAATCAATTCACAGATAGCTTCTGGTTCGAAACTTTCCATGAATTTCTCTAGTTTTTATTGAGGTGCTCAATGTCCCAATGCAGAAAGAAAAAAATCTGTGCTTCAAGAAACTCTTGAGGATGCAACTCAATCCCATTCTGGCACATCGCAGTACAGTACGGTGTCTTTCGTTATGTCAGGGCAACATTACCTACAGTGCTTGGTGATTTTGAGTGGTAAGGTTTGAGGTGTACTTACAAATTCCATCTTAACGTGGCGATCGTTTAATTGACTAAATAAATCTAATAAGAATATTTTGAATGTTCTACGGATTTGGGCTCACAGTCAACACGACCTGTTGACGGAAACATGTTCATGGGAAAGGATTCGGTTGCACAGTCCATCAATGGCTTTCAGAAATTCTTAATACTGTAGTTTTAATTACTCGACTCCACTGTTGATAAGGAGCATAAAAACATGAGGACTTACTTCTCTCTTCTTGGCGAAGATTTGCTAGCCGAAATTACGGGATTTGCGCTTTCAAAAGCTAGACAGACCAAGGAAGAAGCCGCTAAGCTTGTTAACCTTTTCTTTTCAGACAATAGCCCTTTCACAGGCATTGTTGAGGACCTTTTCCATGTTCTCACCGTCAACAGCTCGAGTTGGCTTTCCTGTATCGGCTGCCATCTCATAATTGACTACAAACTGGATCCATCGCTCAACAAGAAGATTTTGGAGAAATGTAAGAAATCACTGAAGAAGATTCGTATAGCTGATCTTGCCGAAGTTGACAGGGGTGGCAATGTATGCACGAATGAAATTTGTTCCTTTATGGATCTTCTGGTTAGCGAAAGTTCCACCCTACAGCAACTACAAGGGATATCAATAACTGGTGATCTGGGGTGTGCAACTGCAGGATACACCATTTGCGCTCTCGCAAGATCGATATGCCCTCAACTGTTAGAGCTTGAACTGACGCACACCGACGAACACGAAGAGCCTATTCCTTTCACATCATTGGCTAGAAATTGTACCTCTCTCCGACGGTTTCGCTACACTGGCGCAAGCGTGCGAACTCTCCTTACGTTTTGGCCGTTCGTTGGCGGTACGTTAGAAGCAGTTTGCATTGAGACTTTAGATGCAAATTGGATTCCAACTATTGCAAGTATCTCCGCATGTTGTCGTCAATTGAAATCTATTGAGCTCGACAACCCATTCTCTGATGTACTGATTTCCGAAGCGATTTATCGAGACTTTCTGATATCTTATGGCGCACAACTTCGAGAAGTAGACGTGAAATGTCTGAGTGCAGACAGTCTTCGTTTAGTCGCTGAGGCATGCCCGAATATGCGTTGCACAATGTACGAAATGGAGAATGAGGTTGATCGAATTTCCAACTTGGGCAAAAATCTGCACACGCTCTTCATACGGATAGATAATGAAGAGAATTGCACTGCATTATCTGAAGCAATGTCAGAAGCTGTAGAACTTCATTCATTATTTGTGGACATAGATGTTGGCATTGATGTGCTATATCTTATTTTCGAAGGTGGAGCGCTCAAAAAGTTAGAGGAACTTGATTTGCTATTTCGAACAGCAGTACTAAGAAATACTGAACTAGAATGCATCACGAACACTGGTCAACTGAGACAACTAGAAGTTAGGACACTTAGAATCGAGAAAGGGTCAGTGTTCCAGTCCATTCTGCGTTCTAATCCAAGTATCGAGCAAGTTCATTTGGAGGAATTAGACACTAAGGGTCGAGAACCTCGACAGGTCATTCCATTTATTGAAGACCTGCTAGCCCCATTCCTTACATGCTCGAAATTGGTCACATTTTCTCTCAGAACCTATACAACCGAGCTCGAATGCTTGGCCAGCATGGAGAAAGGTTTGCAGACTTGTCTTTATCCTATGCGACGGAAACGAGTAGACGCTCGAGTACTGCTTGCGGTAGTACCTCTCTGGCCATTCAGGCAATAACTATTCCATGTCGCTCGTATCAAGGAATAAAGAAATTTATCGATTTATATCCTCTCCTGTCGGTAACTGCTCGTTCACTAAAGCAATGATACATGGAAGACATCATATCTTCCGCACATTATCAGTTTGCGAACAAGGCTTCAAAAATCATTTCTACGACCTAAACGTTTGAAGATCCATGAACAATATCCTTCGACGGCACATCGGCTGGTTCCAACTCTCCAGACGTGGCCACCATTTGACGAAGCTGGGTAATCTTATTCTCCCTTTCGTCCTCTTCTAGACCTTCCTCACCATCCTCATCGCGCAGAAACAATGCAACAGCGCCGATGATGTTACTGGAAGCACCATCGAGTATCAACAAAACCGATGTCGCGTCCTTCGACCCCAAATCCTCGGTGAACATGCGCAATTCACTGCACAGCATGTACATAATCGCTGCGGACAGAATGGATTTGATAAGAAATCTCGCCCCACGATAAAGATTCCGATCCTCGGCACTCATAAACGGGTCGAATCCGGGAATCGAAGAAATCGAGGTCCATGCAATTCCTAATACCATGCCGGAAATCCCAGCACGCGTGGCCTCATTGGTAACTTCAAAATAGTTGACCACAGTTTTCGCAAGCTTCCCTTAAAGAGAATGCCTCCGTTGGTGAGGGTGTGTATTAGTGACAAAAGAAGGGCGGTGGGAGGAATATGTACTGTACACGTACCAATTGGGGTTTGATGCGGGTTGGTGAGAGCAATCGCTAGTATTATGGTTACACAAATCAAGAGCGACCACGCCACACTCGCGGCGAACAAAACCTGAGAACTCTTCGATACACTCCGAAAAAGGCCCTTCAATGAGTGCTTCGGAGGCGTGGAATAAATGGCCACCAACTCGATGACCGCATTACCGCCAAGATACAAAACGGCGGTAGCGAATCCGTAATCTTCGAGCAAAATGATGAGCGTGAAAATGTGCATCACGTGAATGGGAACACGAAATGAACCGAGAATTTGCCACTTTCTCAAATACGAGCGATGCGTCCATGTGCCTTGCATTGCAGAAACAACGTACTGTGCGACAAGCATGAACACCGCAGCCCAATCTGCCCATGAGACGTTTCCCGTGTCGATATCCAACTTCAACTTGGCGGTCATTGACCGATGAAACACACCCACCGTCACTGGTGAGTGTTGGTGCTGATAGGCGACAGAGAACGAAATGCCATGAATGAATGCACACACACAACGAATTCAATATGGATAGGTACTCAAAGGGAGAGTAGACGCCCAATGCAAAAATCAGGTCCATGACCTTCATAGTTGAATCGATCACTCACCCATTCGATTCCGTTCCGTTCCGTTACAATGCATCAAAGGAAAGTGCACTTGGTCACTTCGTTTCAGAATCAACACGTGGTACTGAGCAAACTCTACTTGTTCTCATCTCGGGATGAAACGATACAACAGGGTTGGAGCGGTGACATCTCACGCAGATATTTTAATTTGGTGATTTTTTTCTATATCGGCCATCCACTAAATACTGACCGAAAGCATGAACACTCTGTTCCACCCGTCATGAGGGAATACCATGTTGCTTTTCTTTCTCCCTCCCCATGGCCCGCCAGGGAGCGGCGCTGGACAACGACCAAGTTTCGGGCACGCTTGCGAATACGGCGCGTGACGGTGCGCGCCTCCGGTGCCACTGGACGGCTGGGCGGCGAGTTGCTGAACAATGCCGCCTCGAAAAAGAGTTCTCGTGTGAAGAGAACCGAGAGAAAGTGGAAAATTGCAAGTGCTGCTAGTGCGGCTCATGCGCTTCACGCCGCTGTCGTTTATTTGGGACCTTCTACGCTCATGTCTCCAATGCGTGCCGAACTTGCGCTGACAATACCCGAAATTGCACTCCCGCTTAATGTATTTCGCGTCATCAACTGTGCTTTGCTTATCCCGTCGGGTATGTTACTGGACCGTGTAGGTGCGGCTCGCCTGATTTGGCCTGCCATGGTTGTCACTGCGATATTTGCCGCGCTAATGCCGTTCGCGCAAACGCTTGCTCATCTCACCATACTCCAAGCGGTGTTCGGTTCCGCGTTTTTATTTTGTGGAATGACATCTATGTTGATGTTGGTTAATGATGCGTTTGGCCGCGATTCTGGCACTGGCGCCGGTGCGGGTGCAGGAATCGTACTGGCGGGTTGGTCACTTGCGGGATGTATTGCACCCAGCATTGTTGGTATTGTCGGTGCACGCTATGGTTGGCGTGTCGCCACAGGTGCATTGAACGCGGTCTTTGTGATTGTCGCACTACCACTCACGCATCGATATTTGCGCCGTCGCCCTCCCTCATGTGTTTTACCTCCCGAAGATGCATTGGTTGATGAGCCACTATTTTCCAAGCGTTACGTCGCGACATTGCTCATGATGGGCGCTATGTCGATTAGCTACCACATTATCCTTGACCACTTACCAATATTTATGCGTGAGGATTTGGGTATGCCATTTCAGCGATGCTCAATTGTTCTATCAACGATGAATCTGTGTGGATTTCTTGCAAAACTGGGTGGCGGTTGGGTATCTGATCGATTCCCATCGGGCGCTGTATTCGCCGCATTCTCTGCACTCACTGGGATTTCATGCTTATTCCTTGTTAGGCTCACGTCAGCTGGTACATTCGTACTTGCATCAACCCAGGCGAGTGTTTTGGCATTTGTGGTATTCTTTGGTCTCACGTACTCGGTGGTGTTCACATTAATCACTACAGCGTTACGAGAATTCGGTCTTCAACGACTGGGGCTTCGAAGTAACCTGAATCTCATGGCGCTATTTGGATTTGGAAGTATTGGGAGTTCGATTGCGGGTGCGCTGCGTGTTGCACAGGGGTCCTATCTGCACAGTTTTCTATTATCGGCGGCGATGTGGGTACTGATTTTGGCGTGCTCAGTAATGTTTATATTGGGAGGACGTCACAATCCGGTCGTAAGCAAGGGCCGATAGTAGTCTGTAAGAAGTGTTGCTAGGGGATTCACTCACTTGCGGGATGCATCTGCTTTACTCCTTCTGTTAGTTTGGCGACGAGAATTAACGGGAATTGGGCGGGCTATGTATAATTTCTATGTGCCAATGGGTCCGTTGGGGTTCTGATGTGCTTGACCTTAAACCGAAGTGTGGTGAATACAATACGATTGCTGGAAACATATTTCTTGTACAGTAAAGTAGAACGAACGAACGCCCCACAGTTCACTCCCGAGTTACCCAAGAGGATGGAAAAGGGTTTTTAGTACGTAAAAATCTACCTCCCTAATTGTTCGCGTACATCTTCATGTCACTTAGTCGTTCAAACCGTCACGTCGGATACTGTCAGCAACCCAGATAGCAGTCCAGTTCCTAATGCTGCCGATGGTCACAAAGCTTACATCACACAATAGCGCACATATCTACCATTTCAATTATTTTGAAGAGTAATTTGATGAGAATGAAATATAAGTAGCACCGTCAGGACGAAGAGTTGTTGATATGAACGATTGCTGAATGTCTTTTGTGCTGCAGCATCTGTGATAGAAGTCATGAATGCAATTGTCGGTACTGCAATAGTATGCGTACCACCTGCTAGTTTGGGGAATATGGTAAAGGGAAACAAATAGAAATAAAAAGGACTTACCCACTCATGAGATGATGATAGCAGGTGGTTCAAATACTATAGCAGTAACCAATTGCCTGGAAATTATTGCGCTCAGAATTTAGCTTCTGTGTTGGAAGCTGCAGATAAGTATAATTCGTCGAGATACGTCGATATTTTAAGGAAACTCAGCCCTATATGCTTGGATTCGAAGATAGAATTCATTAATATGTACTGTTTTTATGCATTGTAAAGTAAACAGAACAAGCTGACTGAATTGAGAACGGAACAACATAAAAAGTTGTTCTTCGTCCAAAACTGAAAAAACTGAACTTTAATTCTTTGGGAACGAAAGCGTAATCATAGATATGCAACATTCGGAACAACAATTTCGCAGACAAGGTGCTTTGATTACTATATACATCCCATCAGCAGTACACTGTTCTCGATTCTCAAGTAGAACCAAGCAAACAGCACCGTAAACAAAACAAACAACTCCTCTACTCAGTTTCAACATTTCACTAAGTGCGAACCTGCAC
>JAAUYH010255825.1_pt1 | contig 14169 bp, 13 predicted proteins | sample 7278061 | NCBI WGS metagenome assembly JAAUYH01 (sample SAMN14350203, study PRJNA611818) | marine sediment metagenome | isolation source: surface marine sediment (0.6m) | place: French Polynesia: Moorea | collected 2018-08
CGCACGAAAGATCTAACGGGAGAAGAACTCGTTGGGATGGGTCAAGTACCGGAGGCAGGCATAGATGAGGCATCAAGGGATCAGAACGAATTGGGATGAGTACTGGAACAGGCGTGTTAGGTTAATAGAGTAGGGAGATGTTCATGCGGGGCGTCTGCATGTTGGACTGGCGAGGAAAGGTTGGTTGAAAGTAGTAGCGGTGTGGTGAAAGGTCAGACAATTTATTGGATGAGGGAAGCTTTAAAGAAACATTTCATTTGTTGAAACAGGGTGATAAGAGTTGTCATCAATTATGAGTTGGGTGTCGAGGTTGCAAAGCCTGAACGTGTATTTCACTCCCCAGAAATGAAAATATATAGAGAGAGTCTTGGAAAACAGCTGCATGGATCTTCAGTTGAGTGTCAATTTGACCCACCCGTGCTGTATCTCGTCTCGCTTTTTTACGTCGTCGGCACTGTACTTTCGGAGAATTTGGTTAGCACAAACCGTGGCATTCACAATTCGAGAAAGCACAATGCCGATGGTTTGGTGCCGTCCTTTTTTTTCCACGAGTCGTTTTTCTAAGAAGCACAAAGATCGATGGAATAAGGTACATCAAAGATCGAAGATCCACTACCGTACCGTACAGTTCACTACTTCATCTATCTCTACTTAAATCATGCTGCACATCCCAAACTGCCCCACCTTTCACCACACTCCCACTACCTAACAATGGCAACGCCTCCCTGTACTATCATCTCTCCACATCTACCGCTCCCTCCTGTTCCGGAGCCTATCCCGGCTGATTGTGAATTCTTTATGCCGGCACTATCCCTGCCCCCTCCGGTCGCCACCACCCGAAATACTCTTCCGCTGCCCACGTCTCTCAACCCACCGTCTTGCACAAGCAATCAACATCGTTTACAACCTATTAATCATGTATATACACTTTCGACAGCTGGACATCACTTCCCGATGATAATCGAATTTCACCCTCCCCAAGTCACAACCAACTGTGTCCTATCCCTGTTCAAAATTCTCCTCGACACACTGCTTCACCGCCTCAGTCCCCTGCACTCTCTGTGTGCCTTCCTCTTTCACCAGGCCAAGTACTGCCTACTGCAAATATTACTTCCACACCAAGTGAGTTTGCGAAACACTGCTTGTATTTTCTTCTCCAAACCAATCACCTGTACTGTATCAGCTATAATATACTGATTGTGTATTCGAAGTGAGTAGTTCAACGCCTTGGATATGATTACATGGACATCGGTAATACTAGAATTTAGATGAATTCTCATTTATCGCACAAAAATCGCAGGTATTGCACAATAACTATTTGTGCAGTAGTATATTGAAGTCACAGAAACGAGTTTCAGTGTTCGATCGTTGGTTCTTTTGTTCGGACATTACACCTACTTAGCATATCCTGGGAAAAGTAAATCGTACTTCAATTATTTACTTTATTGTAGTGGATTAAGTTACATACAGTGCATAATATTTTATTGTACTTATTGTCTCATCATTCTAGTTGATTGTATTCGGTTGCCGCGAGACAATAATTTTTCACTGTTTGCCAACTGGCACCAAAATGAATTCTGATGAGCAAAATCTATTCATTCGAAATCGTACCGTATATATCGATACTAATTTAGCAGCAACCGGAGTGGTCGACGAGTTGAACTCTCACCATCAAAATGGGTTCAGTGCGAGGGAATGGAAAAAAGATCCGAGATGCCTTCTTTGAACAGCAGGCCCGGACAGCCCTTTCTGGAAGTCTAAATGTGGAAATACCCGGAAAGATTCTGGTAGAGGCTACGAAAACTTCATTTCGCATGTTTGATCAGCTCATCTGATAGAATTTCGAGATGCAATTGCCGAAAATTCTCAGCCTGCATCCTTAAAACGTGCACCAAATTCATCAGTGATATTGTACGAACAAGATACTGTCGATGTACTTGGTTGGTTGTCTTTTGTTGTTCACGGACTTCAACCATTTAATGTTGTGGAGAATCCTACATTTCGATCTGATTCAAATTTTCAACCTATGACTATCAAGACCTTTCACAAGTATCTTGATGGTGTAACAAAAAAGTAGAGCTTACCATTGCAAAAAAATTACCCGAAAAATCCGCCATCGTTTTGACGGCTGGAGCGAAAAAAAGCACTCACTACGTTGTAGTTTATGCTTCTTTTGTAGCAAAAGATTCCGATCGAGTAGAAAAGGTTCTGCTAGCTTCTTCTCCATTCGAAAGCGAGATAAGTCAAGACGGTAATAATCACATCGCATATTTCAAATTTGTGCTAAGAGTATTTAGAAAAACTCTTGCTAATATTGTAGCCATCTGTGGCGACAATTGTTCTGTCAATAGATCTATTGCAACGAAATTAATGTCGGGTTTGTAGGCTGCTACAGTCATGGCTTTAATTTATTTGTGCAAAAACTAATTTCTAAGCACGACGATTTGATACAGCAAGTGCGTAGCTTGATGAAAAAGCTTCGTAACCTGATTCCAGCGGCCAAGTTGAGAGAATTCACAGATTTGAGGGCTCAAGTGAGTAAGGCAACTCGTTGGTCATTTACTGCCACAATGCTCAGAAGATTTCTATCCATCAAGGAGCATTTAGAGAAGCTGAATATTCGTGCCATTGATTCATTGATCCCTAGTCTGAGCGGTTTCCGTTATGTGGAGCAGCTTAGGTCTACATTTTACAGAGTTAGACTACACCACGAAGAAGCTACAGCGAGACTATTTGAATTTGGCAGATGCACGAGTCTTGTTTGACACAGTATTGGAAGACTATCCGGAAGGTGAGGATCAGTTAGGAGCCTCTGCGTCGATTGTACATGTGCCTGATTTTGAGTCCGGCTTTGTTAAATTAATTGATAATCAGGAAGTAGCTCTGAGTGAAAGCGAATTTGGCGCTGTCAGTTGTTTCAAAGTTGAAACATCTATGAGTACTGAATATAATGATAATATTGATAATCAAGAATCTATTACGTCTCGTGCTCGAAAAAAACGAAAGCTGGCATCATCTTCCAGAACTCGTTATATGAGTTTAGGGTTTGTGCTTCCCACTACCAAAATATATGAGAGATTATTCTCAGTGGCTGGTTTCGCTCTTAGCGATCGCCGTCAAGGTATTCTTCCCGCAAATTTTGAAAAACAAATGTATCTGACAGAAAATTCGGATCTGTGGGCAATTGATGCCGTACATGCTTTGAGACTCTCTTGATTATCTACAATAGTAGTTGCGTATCGCTAGAATTATTTTGCAGCGCTCTCGAGAATTAACAATAACTGAATTATTTCCTGCTTCTACTGCTATATTTATTTTACTTCTTTTCTTGAACAGTATTGGTAAAACACGTGATTGCGTTACTTGCAAGCGACATGTAATAAACAGAAAGTACACTTTTCCAAACCTCTGCTGCTTAGTGGGCGGTAATTTTGATGTTCATTATAATTTTACTGGATAGGTACTGCAGATTGACTAGAGGAGAAGAAATATTCATGAAGTAAGACGAAAGAGTGAGAGAATAGATAAAAGCAAATAAGTGTCCTAGCTCTATTTGATAGCAGCGAATTCAGGGGTACCATACGATGCATACGTCTATTCAAAGATAGAATAAGCAGAAGTTACTCTTTGCGTTTAGCATAACAACAACATTATTTTTCTGTATACAGTGTGGGGTAGGTTGTTTTGATGACTGTTAATTGAGGGAACCTTTTAATCAGTCTGAGAATTGTGAAGACAGTGATCACACGATTGACTTCCTCAATTTAGACCTACCAATTACAGCTATTAGTCTACCATTGATTGTTGTAATTCATAGTATAAATAAAGTAACCTTGGCCTCCTTTGGGACACGAGCATTACCAAGAACATTTTCATCTATTCTTCATTACAACTATCCTCTTCAATTCATCAATTTATCTTCTCCATCCTCCTACCGTTCTTAAGTTTAACTTACCACAAGAATAGTCATCATTCAGATTGTTATTAAACTGCAATACATTTCACCATTGAATTCGGCAACGTTAAGTTGCATCACCCGTCGGTAAACAATTGTTACAAGTGTAATATATGCATGGGCTTCATTATTCGAAAAAAAATTGTTCGATAATTAAAGTGCACTTATTTGTTGATTCACTCAGGAACAAATCACATAGAGTTCAACCGACACGTGATAATACGTGCATAGTATAGTAATTAAAAATGAAGGTAACTTCCATTTCAAATATTCGAGTCGTCTCTTGCTTGCTCTCAATTTACCGTACATGTAGTTTGGCAGAACGAGTCACCACAGTCTATTTTTTTCTGTATGCAATCCTGTGATGTATTATTGTATCCATCTAATTTCCTCCACCTACAATGTTGCTTCTACAACACTAGTACATTTTCCGAATCGGACGATTCCTCAAAGCTTGTCAAAGCGCAGGGTAGGGACGAATCTGATTGTGACACCCTCTTGATTGCAATGAGATTGGATTGCTGATTGGTTGAAAACACAGGCCGAATCACCTGGATTGCTTGTCGATTTTCTAAATAATTCAGTACTACTCGAAATTATACCTGAGCTCAATTAGACATAGCTAAATAATGAAGTAGCCGTCCTGAGCCTTCTGAAAACACGTTTGTGAAGACTCTTCTGTCACTGTTGCGCCTAGAGACTAGAACCATCATGATGTGTCGTTGTGTATGATGCGTGACGTTTGTACGACAAACATAATGATTCGTGGAGTAATAATCTTTTGCTTTTACTACCATTATCTGTACATTATGTAAATGAAAAGCTAATTGTTATTAGTCTCTATTCATAGATGTGAAAGGTTGTGTCTCAAGCAAAAATACATTTAGATATATGAAGAATCGATTACACCTCTCATGATGGAAGCAATTTTATTTCAAATGGTAAAGTCTAGTAACTGCGGCCTAAGAACGGTATCACAAGCAATGGTAGCGGTAGACTCGGTGTGTGGTTTTTCTAAGAATTAATCACTGGAAAACAAGACAAAAAGTTTGAAAGCACAAATAGAAAACTATACAGAAATGATCTTCGATTTTTCCAATTACGATCGAAATAGGATTAGCTCATTGATTGTTGCTTGAGAATGCAGATTGTGATTGCGAGTGGATTTTTCGACACAAACTTCAATCGTTAAAATCAGATTCGTTCCAGCCCTGTCAAAGCATATTTCTTCCAAAAATTTTCTTAGGACCTCAAATTCTTCGACTTAATGCAAACCTCGAACATACCTTCAAGTCATGAAAAAAGAAATCAAAATTATGTCCAAATTTTCTCATCATCATTGTCTTGTATTTTTCACCAGTGGTTATCTATAGTAAATCATACTGCAATATTAATTGATAAATGTAGTCGATCACTTATTATTCAAACTTGTTGCAATCAATTATTTATTGGAAGCACAAAAATTACCTCAATTATTTACTGCTCGTTTGACTGGAACTTGGCTTCAGAAAAATCTGGTCTAAACATCCCAGAGTTCAAATCGATATCTCTGTCGCACAGTAGAATGCCAGATCATTGCAAATAATGGGTTCTTTCGGCTTTTACTCTGCACTTCCGAACCATTTTGTACTCGTTGGAATTAAAACCTAATTGTTTTTCGAAAAAACATTCTGGAAATTGTCCATTTTGCTATGCCGTCAACAAGTCCAGTACCCAAATATTGTTGTAGGCAGGTGCAAGCATGTGAAAGCAGTAGTCATTTATTGTGTATACCTGGCAGAACCAGTTATTATTTGTTTTCGTATCAGAACTCAACAATAAATCACAATTAATAATTGACAGCTTCTACTGAGCAATGCAAGTCACCAATTCCTCGGCCAAGGGAGAAATTGATTTCTGTTCGGAGGCAACGTAAATATCGGTTGTTTCTCATTGATTTAAAAGGTCACTCATTTCATATTCCTCACGTCAACATGCAGCCCATTACCAGTACAGAATTAATGTAACGCAATTCTACCCTGCCCTGCATGGGTTGTAATCTAAGAACAGACGGATGAATGAACGATATAATACAGAAATCTATTTACCTCGATTTATTACTGCATCGAACATCTGCTGTATCCGTGCTATGCAGGCGATATGAATTCATCTAGATTCAGGTAGAACTTGGCGAGGTATTCACAATCAATTCGTACAACTTGACGCTGCGTGATGAAACTGATTATACCGTAGGGGAGGAAATGGCAAGTAGTGTTCCCCCAATTCTACAGGCATGCTTCACTTTTGGCGTGGGCAACAATTGTAGTAGGCAACTCTTGAGCTTACCCAACAGAAAGATCAGCGGAGGGTGCGCGTGACGGGGCCGGTGATGTGTGGTGTCGAGAAGAATTAGGTTCAGGGATAAGAAAGGGTTGGGTGGTGGGTTTGCGAATACAAAATGCGGTACTTATCAGAAAGTGCTGTTCTGCAATCCCTGGCGTAGACACAGGATTAACAGGCGGTGGATGTTGGTGATTTGGAGTAGGAGACGGTTGGTTTGAAGAAGTTCTCGGAGTCGGGTGAGGTTGATTTCGGATACCGGCTACGGGAGGCGGCAAAAGTAGCTCAGGCATCAGGGGTTCACAATCACTTTCGATAGTCATCGCAGCAGGAGTAGGAGGTGATTGTAATAGGAGGGTAGTAGTGGGGGGCGTTGCCATGATGAAGTGGTGGGAGAAGGTAGGTAGCGAACGTTGGGAGTGTAGCGAACGGGATGTCGATTTGGGATGTGAAGAACGGTTTAAATAAGAACGAAGTACGATTGGCCCCTCTCTTGTGGTGGATTGCTGAATTTACATCCAGCGCAATAGGGGCGGCAACGTCAACAATCAGATATTCCAATGATCCAACTGCAGTAGGGATGCAGTTATTCGGAGAATTTAACGTTAGAAACAGGCTTTAATTGTGTTTGAATTTTCTGGAATTTTTAATGTTACGATTAAGAAACTCTCGTGCATACTGCTCACACAGGTAGGATGCAATGGTGTTTCTTAATTACAACATTAAAAATTCTGTAGAATTCATTCAAAAATAATGTCGATATTTAACGTAAAAACCTACGGTGGCGTTTTTCCGCGGTGCGTAATGTTAGTTACGATATCGTAACTAATATTACGCACAGCGGAAACATTATCTCGTTGCCACCAATGAGCGTCTCCTCTTCGAGTCGTCACAGAATTTCTTCTGTGAACAAATGAACGCTGGCAACATCGTCGAAACCAAGATTTCCAGTAATTTAGTTGTTTATAATTTCTCAACCGCAGCAGCTGTTCTTCCTTTCTCCGCTCATCCATTACTCAACTCTTTATTTTCTTATATTTTACTACTCGATTACTTTGTCCGCCCAGCTTGCTTATTCCAGACCTAGATCAACCTGCAGTGTACCGTCTCCTTCCAATTGAACCGTGCTTCATATCCTTATTCGTCTCGCCTTTCCCTACATTCCAATCATTTTCAACCAACCTTCTACCGCCACACTATCATGACAACGCTACCCTCTACTATCCTCACGCCACATCCACTTCTCGGTGCTGTGCCGGAATCCACCGCAACTGATAGTGATTCCTTCAAGCCGGTATCATCTTTGCCGCCTTCGGTCGCCACCGCCCAAAATGTTCTCTTCCTGACAACTTCATCGGAACTATCATCTTCTACAGCCTATGACTACCTTTCATAAACTGAATCCCGTGCCTACATTTGCGACTGCTAGCCAACACTTCCTGATAGCTATCTCATTTCACCCTGTCCAATCCACCACCCAATCATGTCCTATCTATTTTCGAAACTCTTTTCGCCACACTACTCCACCGCTCCTGTCTCCTGCACCTTCCGGGGACCTTCTTCTTGCACCAGCCCAAGTGCGCACCAACTGAAGCACACCAGTGGCATTGGCGAAACACTACTTGAGATTTCTTCCCCAGCAGTATCATCAGTGTTGTATCAGCAATATGATGCTGATGGTGTAGTGAGTGTGAAGCTGAACGTATGGACTAATTGTACCTTGGCATCGGTTATACTTGAATTTGATAAGAACATGCAAAGAGACCAAACGGACCTACGTTTCAGATCGTTGGTTTGTTTGTTCGTGCATCACAGACCATTTCATGTACGGAGTTCGATGTCACACTATTACTATACTGGATACGGACTGCAGATTGACGGGTGAAGAAGTATTGGATGTTCTAAGAAGGGAAAAAGCAGGAAAACATGATAATCGTCTTGGTTCTCTTCTACCGCGGCTAAAGCTCAGCGATGTAAAGTTATTTACTTTTTTTAGAATTAATGCTCAAGCATATAATAAGAATAACAGTAACTGGGATGTCTACTGTTTTGTTGAAATAAAATAATCGCGCCAAAGCACTAGTTCAATTGAATAATTGTAGCCTACTCACCAGAACAAATATTTAGAGGCGATGACTGAAAATTTGCTTATTAGCTTCTTGATGTCTGGAATTCTCCGGAGATTTCAAATAGCGTTTAGAGACTGTTTTAGTTCTAGATTTACAGGTGTAATTCGCTTACTCCTATAGCAAAGCACATATCATGTCGTAGAGAATACCCGTTCAGATATTCGCCAACTAGGAAAGATAAACATGAAGTCTAAGAACTCTGAAGCACTTCTTGTATCACGTTGTTTCTGCAGTATTCCTTCAGCGAACAAAAGATTAACGGTTCGGGACTCCAATAGGATAAACCAAGGGTTTTGAATTTTAGCCAATGAACTTTTTGATTGCTTCAATCTTCAGAATTTTATTGGCTGATACGCAATTGTCGAGGCTTCGTTTGTGGTGACCAGAAATGTAAATGACAAAAAAGGTTCACAACTTCTGCTTAAATATTCAACCATTTGACGAATTACGAACCTTTCGAGGGACTGCGGCACTGAGTTATTGTGAAATAGTCACGGTTCCTGACCCAATACGGTACTTAACTTCTTTACCAAATACAACCCAGTAAATAATCGAGACTATTGTGAATTCATGGATAGTTTTCGAATCTAAGTTACTATAATATACTCTATTTCAGTACATTTTTTACTTCTTTGCTGAAGCTGGGATGTGATATGCTACATGTATTCGAAAAGAGACCAACCAAAACCCAATCCTCGGAATGGCGCGAACACAATTATTAGGTAGGTTTCCATGAGGACTTCAAATGAATGACCTTTTTTATTAAATTGAAATAAATATCATCAAGATAGCCTCTGAACAGCAATGCCCGCCGGTAAACAACTGCTGCAAGAAAAGGTTTCAGTGGTTTTCCTTCATCATTCCTAAAAAATTCTTCGATACTTCAAAACAAATTGAATTTATCGTTCGCACAAGAACACTTCGCCTGCAGTAGAACTGATACGCCACAATACTTCAATGGTACAGCAATAAGAACAATTAATGCAGCATCACATTTTCACGTTCTATGTCGTTTCCGGTACGCTTTCCCTGTAGCACATTTGTAGTTCACAGGAATGAATGAGCACTGGCTGTTCACTTTGCATGTGTGCACTAGTAGAAATAGTGCTATTGATAGTCTCTTCACCTCTATGAGCATTCTTCGATCGATATACAAGAGCATTAGAAAGACGATTAAAGGACCTTTTCTTACACGGTTCCGTAAATTAGTTGCAAAAAAGGCGTTTTAGAGGCGGGTCGCGTAGGAACGACAAGTGGCTCTCTCCGGTGAGATGGGCACCGACAAGAGCATGTTAGCTAATATCATGGGGCACTGAGCAGTAAACCATGCGCCAGAACCCAAGTGGGCACGCATTTGATCTGACGTTCGATTCGAACGCGACCATCGTTCCGAGCCCACTGCAAGCGCAAGAGAATCTTCGACGTCGCTTTCTGCCACACCCACCGCACCCTGCAGTCTCGATCGAGGAGCGGAATGGGTTCGCGCAAGACGCGGAGCCCGCACCCTTCGTGCTCGTCACTCACACTCTACCGCGAACGCCCTACATCCGTTCCATTGAAGCTAATTGCAGGGTTGTGAACAATCAGATTGAGATATCGGAGATTGCAGTCTTGCAATCACAATCCGAGATAGCACTAACAGTCAGGTCAGCAATCGGATTGCAATCAATCGTCTGCTCGTCTTGAACAAACAACAAATACTGAATACTCTGATACTTGTTTATCGCGCACTCGATGACATCAGGGCACATATCATCTAGCATTCCTGAATCATAGAGTACCGAAATTGGCAAGAAAATAAACAGATGAAAAGAATCCTGAATTGTCTGATAAAGATTGCAAGTGCAATCCGAGATTGCAAAAGAATGATGCCCAAAATCACAATCGAAAATTGCAAAGACCATCCCATTCGCCAAAAATCGGATTGTTCTCAACCCTGTTTGGTTGATATCGCGCAATGCACATTAACATCACTCAATTGGTTTGTGAAAAGCATTGCTGGTCGGTGGACAATCCAGACGGCTATTATTATGAGATTGATTAATTGGAATCGCACTCATTCATAAGTCCTCACTACAACATGCCCTCCACTGTATAAAGAAAATATTGTGATCATGCTAACGGTAAATACAAAAATTATCTGTGCTGCTTCTTCTCTTTCTAAATGCATACATGCAGTTTCGCATCCCAACATTAGTTTATGTCCAATAAATTGGTACAATTATTTAATTTTCATCCGTTCTCTCAATTGATTCCATCTAACAATTCGTGTCCGCTTGCCGATCAACAGTGAAAATCCAGTCAAATGAAAATGTGCTGCAGAACTACCATCTACCATGTAGTCTGTAATTTTGGAACAAACGAACCAACCATTTCGTACAGCACTTCGTTCGATCTATCGCAATTTATTACCGCATCAATACTTTCTGTGCAGTACCTGTGCTTTGCATGCGGTCGATGCCAACTATATATATTCTAGTTGAACCAATACCACAGAACTCATAGTCAATGCGGTCAACTTCCCACTCCGTTCTGCACCAAACTCATATTGCTGATCCAGTACTAATGATAGTGTTTGAGGAGGAAATTTCAGGTTGTTTATTGGCAGTGTTACTGATGTGCCTCATCTGGTGCGCAGTTCATATTTGCAGATGGCAATACTTGAGTTGGCGCAGCAGGAAGGCCGGCGTAGGGTGCAGGAGACGGGAGTGGTGAAGCAGAGTGTCGAGACGAGTTTCGAATAGGGTGCAATGGGATAGTCATCGGGAAGCTTTGGGTAGCCGTCGTAAGTGCAGATACCGGATTTATGCGTAGTGGCTGATGGCGGTTGGTCGTAGAAGGGGATGGGTCCGCCGAAATGTTTGGGAGGAGAACAGTTTGGGTAGTGGCGAGCGAAGGAGGCAGTGATAGTTCCGGAATAATGGAATCAGAATCAGTTGCGACAGGCAGCAAAACAGGAGCGAGAGGCGGATGTGGATTGAGGATAGTAGGGGTGGTTGTTGTCATGGTGGAGCGGTGGATGAATGTGGTTTGAGAATGCGGGAGTGCGGCGGCGTAAGGTGAGAGAATTTGGGATGTGAAGCACGTTTTAAGTATGGAGGAAGGAAGAACGGCAGGCTGTAACACATCACACCAAAGCACGAGTAGGGAGCAGAGTGGCGTGGACTGAAAAATGTGTACTGTACAACAGACGTAGCTGTTGGAGATTGCAGAAGTCAGGGTTTTTCACAGGTGTTGTCGCACTCATTTCGAGTAGTCGAAAGTAGGGAGCAACGCTGCGGGGGATGAATCAAAATCAGTGTTGCACGTTAGAGTGGGGACAGTTCTTTCCACGGTGCGTGGGTATGTGCACGCAGGCATAATCAACGAATTGTGTCGCTCCTCCATCTGACGAGGTATACGTACGTACGCACGCTCTAGTTCTAACTGAGCCGGAACTTGAAATTGCGGTGCTGCTGCAGTATGTGGACACCTCCATACAAATGAAGGAAACGACACTAGATATTTGTTAGAAACTCTCCGCTTTAATGTACTGAATTTCTTATTCATGTGCCATCTGCAATCGAGAAATTAAGTATTGTTCTTTCGGTGCCTCTCAAATTTCGGACACGCTGTGCAATAAATAACATCGTTTTATTCGGGGGCCCACGTATTGTACTGCGACAGTATTGCACGCTAGCAGAAGCGCTAAGTACTGTACACGTGGCACTTCATGCAGAAATCATTCTAATACCGCCCTGTATAATTTAAGGATATAATCTGAATACTGTACTATACAGTACTGCACTTTATTTGTTGGACACGATACCCACGAACAAACTTCGAAACTTGCGGTATGAGTGACTCATCACTCATCCTGAATCAGTCTCTTATCTACAGTATGTACCATCCAATAATTGAGTAACTTGATTCAGGCGGTAAACGAAATCAATGACTCGTCCGAACGGTTCTGTGTACATTGTTTCGGTCTTGGCAAACCGCCAAATGACGAATGCTAGAATAAATAAAGAATGGTGCCAGTTGGCGTCAGTTGGTGAGCAAGAATCAGGGCGAAAAGTAAGAAATACATTGAGGTGAAGAAACCAACATATACCCGCGAGGCTTAATTCCTCATCGCTTTTTGCCGTTCGCATGTTATTGAAATCCAATAATATTGGGACTGATTGCAGAATACATCTCGCACACGTTAATGCAACATTGTCTACTCTCAGGCTTCCATTCTTGTAGAATATTGCAATTAACAATTAGGTGCTATGGAAGAAAAATGTTCGTCTTCAATCGGATCGTTGCTTGCGTTTATCTACATGACAGCTCGATACATAAATGCTGCGATAGGCATGAGAACTAGAAGCGAGTAGAGTCGGGATTAGTGCTATGGACCATGTTTCAGAGAGAAGACTGATAGGGATTCGTTGCATGGCTGGTTCTGATGGAAACCTCACCGGAATGGGATGACAGAAACACATCAGAATCTGATGTGCTAAATCAATTAAAACTGGATTTTTCTTTTCTACTAAGTTGCCTTACCAATCAAACGCGGCAGAAGTCGAAGAAGAAGATGATCAAGCAGCGCGAAGAAAGCTAGAAAGGCTTCGTGTCTCGTACACTCATTTGGTGAGGAAATTCAAAGTGGTATTTCGAAAGATAGCGTCCTAATCACAAGAAGAGAATTATGAGTGATCGATCGAGTGTCGGAGTGAACTCGGATGAAGTGAAAGGTGAGCAAGAATTGAAATTGGCCTCTTCAGAGTGGATCCGAGGAACGACGGAAAAACACAACTGCATACTCCCATGCGGTGATGTAGGTATTAATTATCCGCAAAGACATGCAGAATCCATGGAAAAATCACGTGCCATTGGTGCAGACTCCATGCACAATTCGTAGGCAGTGACCAGTTTGCTGCCTCGACTCGGCAGCGCAAAATTACAGGATGTCATTGGACTTCTGCGTGAAACTATTTCCGGTGTGGCTTACGAGTTTTCCGTACGGGCAAGCAACAAAGCAGCTCATCGAACTGTCGCTGTTCTCACGTTGAAGCCTGCACAGAAGGATGGTTCGCTGACTTGTGTCCCGGATGAAGTTGCCTTGCTCTACTATCTGCTCGATGACGTACCAGAGTATATTGTACTTGCATCTCGAGTTGAATAATCGCTTACTTATGGATAGAACCCTGGGGATCAATTCCGTATGCTGCACGTCAATGAAAAGAGAGCAAAGAGCTACTGATCAATCGTGCAGGCAAATCTATAAGTTCGACGCCTCGACCACCAATATTTATAGCCATTGCTAATGGATTTCATCAGGTACAAGCTCGCAGTGAGGTTTTCAAGAGTTTCACTTCATGGTCGGATACCTTGCAAGGTCCCTCGGCCGATTCCGAATATTGCAAGAAAGTTCTACTGTCAATAGATCACTCGACTGCGCACCGCGTTCTACCGTAGTTTTGACACCTTTCTGGATGACTCGGCGATAATGAAGAAGAGTGCACTTGGTTACCACAGAGAAGATAATAAAGCGTTTCAGATAACAAGGAAATTGCCATCACTTAGGTTCATATAACAGTAAGCAATAGATCTTTACGTCGGTAAGGGAACTTCTAAAGGTGTTAAATAAGAAATGACTCGCTTGCTACCTGTGGGAACAATTTCGCCGAATAGACCTCAATGGTATGCGCGAAATTGTGCACGGTCGCCGGAGTGTGAATCGAATGTGTTTCGTATAAGATTCTTCGACATAAATTCTACTAAATATAGAGAAAGCTGTAA
>JAAUYH010214317.1_pt1 | contig 14168 bp, 13 predicted proteins | sample 7278061 | NCBI WGS metagenome assembly JAAUYH01 (sample SAMN14350203, study PRJNA611818) | marine sediment metagenome | isolation source: surface marine sediment (0.6m) | place: French Polynesia: Moorea | collected 2018-08
TATGGATCTATGTAGTTTTTGCTAGTAACTTAGATTTATAGCACAAAATTAATAATATTTCAAGGTTTCTATGAAAGAAGAACGAGGGAACAAACCAGGCAAGAAAACTGCTAAACTCAAACAGTTTTGGGGTAAACGTTGGTTGGGTTCTTTAATATTGGGAATAATCCCTGTATTTACAGCAGTGCCAGCGACAGCAGCCGAAAGAGTTATGTTTAATTACGGGCCGCTACTGTTAGAAATAGAAGTATCTTCTCTAGAACAATTTGCTAAAGAAGGCAAAATAAATCGAGAGTTGGCTTTTTACATGAAAAGAGTCGATGAACCGACTCGAGAAGCGTTTCGGATGGCATTAAACAGAAGACAAGAAGTAAATGCGATCGAACTTTATCGCTTTTTTAAGACTCCAATGGGAGAAGAAATGCTCGATCGCATCGGCAATTTTGTCACTATTCCCGGAGGAAGAAATGGCAAATATGCAATTAGAGCCGCTATTGGCAAAGCAGCATTCGATCGCAAAGAAGGTTTAACTTTACTGAATTTTTTGCGTCAGTTTCCCACTGATATTTATCTCGATATCGATCGCATTTTTGAACTAGCTGATTCTGTTGGGGGTTTAGTTGCAGAAACAGATCGGGTAGTAGGTCAAATAGAGCAATTATCTCTTAAAGAAGCCAAAAGCGATGGAATAATTGATTATTCAGAATTACCCGATCTCAGAAGTGCGGGTCAATACGAATATTCGATCCAAACTCTCAATGTCTTCGATCGGCTCAGAAATCGTAAATTTAAAGTAAATATATATAAGCCAACAACTTTAAGAGATGGGAAAACACCAGTAATCGTAGCATCTCACGGTTTAGCCTCCAATCGCAAACATTTTGAGAAAATAGCCCGACATTTAACTTCTTACGGCTATGTAGTGGCAGTGCCAGAACATATCGGTAGCAACTACACCCATTTTACTGATATGCTTGAAGGCCTGAACCGAAGTATCTTCGATTTAAATGCATTTATCGATCGCCCCAAAGATGTTAGTTTTGTTTTAGACGAACTAGAAAGAAGAAACCAAAGAGAATTTCAAGGTAAATTAGATTTAGAAAGAGTCGGAGTATTAGGCCATTCTTTTGGTGGTTATACCGCACTAGCTTTAGCAGGAGCAGAGATTAATTTCGAGCAATTAGAAAAAGACTGCGATCGCGAAATGTGGTCGCCAAATTTATCTTTACTGCTTCAATGTCAAGCGATTAAATTACCTCGCCAAACTTACAATTTACGCGATCCGCGAGTTGGGGTAGTTATGGTGGTTAATCCGGTCAATAGTACGATATTTGGTCAGAAAAGCTTGAGTAGCATCGAAATTCCCTTAATGTTTGCTTCTGGAAGTGACGATCCTGCAACTCCTGCAGTTATCGAACAAGTACAATCTTTTACTTGGCTGACAAATCAGGATCGCTATTTATTATTATTAGAAGGACAAGCTCATTTGGACGTATCCGAACTAGATGCTGGAGCAACCCAAATTATTGAATCGGTAACTGCTTTAAAATTCCCCCAACCTGGATTGATCGATCGATACGATAATGCTATGACTTTGGGCTTTTTTGAATACCATCTTGCTAATAATCGAGAATATCGCCCTTATTTGCAATCTTCTTATACTAAATATCTTAGCGAAGAACCGTTTGGTTTATACATGGTTCAATCTCTTTCATCACAAAAAGAACTCCAAGAAACGATCGCCCAATTTAATACTCAAGAAAAACGCGATCGTCCCAAGCGAGAAAGAGATCCTAGTTAAGAGCGATCGGTCAGAGTAATTAAGTTAATTTATTTTAGATCTTCATTCTCTGACCTGATATCAATTCTGTTGAGAGTTGCTAGGTTGTGGTGATGATAGGGAATAGGGAATAGGGAATAGGGAATAGGGAATAGGCAACAGGCAAAAGATTCAGAAAATTGATTTCTAGCATTATTTTAGTTAACTGATATCAGCATAAAATTGTTTTTGCAAAATCTTTTTTTGAGAGGAAAAAATATCAAAAGTGCTGCCCTCGCGATCGCTCTAAATATATAGCATTCGAAGCAAAGGTTATGACAATTCTATCTATTTCTCACTACCCACTAACTATTTCCTGCTGTGACAATTATTGTCCTTACCTATAGTTTAGTTGCTATATCTATCCGTAAGGCCAACTTAGATATTAATATACTTTAATTGTTTAAATTTTCGCGATAGTATTCGATATATTTTTTATATTGAGAATATTCTTGAAAAACTCTTTTTTGTTCTAATTGTCGTTCTCTCAATCTTTGTGATGCTTGGGTTTTAGATTTAGGGATTTGTTCGATCGGTGTTGCTGGTTCTTGTTCTCCATAAACCACTCTTTCGTTTAAATTATTACTATTGTTATGCAGATTGCGATTCGATCGTTCTGAAGATGGTGATTGACAGAGTCCAGAGAGATCTACTTTTTCTCCTGATGGCATGACGATATGACATTCGTCCTCTTTTTCTGCAGCTAAACTAGTAGTAACTGTTATTAAAAATACAGATAAAGATAATAATCCTGCTGCTTTTACTTTCATAAAAACCCCATCCTAAATTATGAAAAGTATTTTATCAGTTCAAAGCAGATTCTGGAGATTTATTTTCGTTAAGGATAGTAAATCGCTCTCGGTCGATGCGACCCGCTTGATATAAAGTTTGAGTAATTTCAGACATATTTAACACAGAAATAGCCTGATAACCGCTTTGACGCAATCGATTTTTAGCCCCTTCTTGAGCATCAATAAAAACAACAATATCCTCAACAATTAAACCGGCACTTTTTATTTTTTCTGCCCCTTCGATCGCGCTATTTCCGCTAATTAAAATATCATCTACTACTACTACCTTTTCTCCCGGATTAAAATTACCTTCAATTAAACGACGAGTTCCGTGTGCTTTAACTTCTTTACGAGGGAAAATCATCGGAAAATTAAGATCTAAAGCCAAACCCGTAGCAGTGGGTAAAGATCCGTAAGGAATACCAGCAATGCGATCGAAACGTAAACTTTTAAGAATATTACCGTAAGCTTTTAAAACTCGGTGAAAAATTTGCGGGTTGGAGATAATTTTACGCAAATCTATATAATGAGAAGAGCGTTTTCCCGAAGCCTGAATGTAGTCGCCAAATAGAATACAACCGAGATCGTAAAGTTGCAAAATTAAATCGCGATCGGGGTGATTTTCTAACAAACAAACATCCGGTAACCATAAATCGCAGCTCGAAGCTTTTTCCCTAACTTGATTTCTGACAATATTTATTTCTGCTTTTAAAATATTTATTTTTTGCCGACGATTTTCTAAGGCTAAAAAATCCACCGGAACGGGAATCAATAAACCATCACCATTTTTATTTAACCCAGCTCGTAAAATTTCATCTAAATTGCCTCCTTTACCCCAAATACTTCGACTCAGAATCGTTCTTTCTGGGGCTATTTTTCTGATTTTAGTTAATACTTCTAAGGAAGTAGTTCCTACTTCTAAACATAATTGTTCTGGAGTTCCCCAAGTTTTAGCTTCTCGAACCAGTTGTAAATAAATCGGATCTTCTGAATGGGGATAATCTTGAATCTTTACTGCTCCTTGGTTAGAACTACGACAAAGAACGAAGACAGCTTTATCTGGATAAACTAAAAAAGGAGCGGCATGATCTTGTCCGATATAAGGACTTAAAGTAACCGCATCGACTTGCCAATCTTCAAAAATAGTTCGTGCAAAAATCGTGCTGCTATTGAGATCACCGTGTTTTGCATCTAAAATAATCGGAATTTGAGGCGGAATAACTTTTATAATGCGATCGAGTAGAATTAATCCTGGCGATCCTAAAGCAAGATAAAAGCTGAGATTGAGTTTATAAGCACAAACTAAGTCTAATGTATCGGTGACGATCGACTCTAACCATTCACCAACAACAACATCCCAGTCATGTTTGTGTTTTAAGTTGCACTGTTGCGGTAATAATTCGGGATTTGGATCGAGACTGACAACCAATAAACTTTGATTTGTAGCGATCGCACCATTTAATTTTTCCCAAAAGCTGATCATCTAATTTTTGACCTTATCTTACAAATAATTTGTTTTTATCCATACAAGTTATTTTGCAATATTTTTTTAGAAAAATTAAAAAAAATTAATGTCGAAGCTGGAGTAAGTGCGATCGCAATTAAATCTAGAAAGAAGCTTAACAAATCAGGCAGCAGGCGAACCGAAAGTGAAAACTTGAAGTAGTTATTAGTGTTTTAAAATAAACTTATGGCTTATTTATGGTTTAAAGCTTTTCATTTAATTGGCATAGTAGTCTGGTTCGCAGGACTGTTCTATTTAGTTCGTTTGTTTGTTTACCACGCCGAAGCAAAAGAACAACCTCAACCAGTTAGGGGCATTCTTGAAAAACAATATGAATTAATGGAGAAACGCCTCTATAATATTATTACCACTCCCGGGGCGATTTTAACTGTAGCGATGGCGATCGGCTTAATTTATACCGAACCCGAGATTTTAAAATCTGGTTGGCTGCATATCAAGCTAGGATTGGTTGTATTATTACTTGCATATCACCATTATTGCGGTCGCATCATGAAACAATTTGCAAAAGGTGAATGTAACTGGAGCGGTCAAAAATTTAGAGCCTTTAACGAAGCACCGACAGTATTATTAGTATCGATCGTGCTTTTAGCCGTATTTAAGAACAATTTGCCTTTAGATCTGACTACCTGGCTAATTTTTGGTTTAGTTATCTTAATGGCCGCGGCAATTCAGTTATATGCCAAAAAACGCCGACAAGACCAAGAAAAATTATCCCAAGAACAATTAAATCAGGAATCGGCTTAAAAACTGAAATACCCCAACTAATCAATCTTTAGAAAGTTGGGGCAAAATACTAGGCTAAGAAAAACTTACTTACTCATTAGCTTCATTACATCGGCAAAATCTACATCGCCATCACCATCAGCATCTAAAAAGCTTTTAAGCATAGGATTGTTAGCTATACTGCCGACATTACCACTTTTGAGGCAATTCAAGACCAAAGGAACTAAACTAGGTAACATCCCTTGAATCATTTGCGGACTTAATCCCGTTTTTTGGGTAATTTGTTCGGTCATATTATTAATTTGGGAAGCACCAAACAAACTTGTCACTGCTTCTGGATTGGGATCTGTACCTGCAAAGCGATCGATAGTTGCTTGTACTCCTTCTTCTCCATCAACTTTTTGTTTTGTTTGTAAAGCAGAGCGGGTAAAATTGCCGACAATCGACATTGCAGACTGAATCGACTCGGGATTTGCTTGAGTTCCAGAAGCTAAATTCTGAACTGTATTGAGCATACTACCTAATTGGTTTGGATTTGCTTGTTGTTGGGAATTTCCCATCGCGCCAACAATCTGATTGAACAAGCTCATATCTTTTAATTTGATTTTATTACTAATTTGATTTTGGCATTTTTATAATTCATTGCCTATCGGGAAACTACCCTTAACTATTAACTCAGAAAATAAGCTTAAGTGCGATCGCTGCGATCTTAATCTTTTTCAAGGCACTTAATTAAGTATTTCAATTTCAGTTAAGAGACTGGTTTTAATATTTGAGCATAAATATTTTTGCTAATTCTAGTTGAAAACTCTTAACTAAAATCAATCAATTCGTATTTTCAATAAATCTTTAAACAATAGTTAGAGTCTTCCCTCGCTAAAGGGTGATAATCTGCAGATTGATAGTTAAGCTCTCTCTTTAATGTGCTAAAAAATATCTCCGCCATACTATTGCTGAATCTCATCTTACTTGCTGCGACTCCAGCAACAAGTCAAACTCAATCGACTCAAACAATACCAAATAATGACAAAATAGATTTAGATCCGCAAAAACTCGAAAATAGTCCCACATTCAAGCGTTGGCTGAAAAAAGTCCCCGATGTCTTACGGGATATTCGCAACGATCCGGCTTTTAATACCCGCTTGCGAGTTGGTTATTCTCAATATCCTTCTTCAGGAGATGTTGGGGGGTTAAATCTAGCTGTAGAAGATGTATTTATCGGCCGAACGGGTTTAACTATTAGTGCAGATTATAATTTTTCTTTTAATGGCGCACGCGCTTCTGGTGGAGCAAACTTACACTACTTCATTCTTCCCCTCGGTAGCTATGTTAATATTGCTCCAATATTAGGTTATCGCTACATTCAAACCGGAGATTTTTCCACAGATGGGGTTAACTTAGGAGCTAGATTAATGTTACCTTTAACTCGTACTGGAGCGGCCGATCTTTCAATTAGTCAAAGCTTTGTTTCTCCTGGTGGTCGGGAAGAAGTTGGGATTACCACTTTAGGAGCAGGTTATGCAGTTACTTCTAATTTACGATTGTTTGCCGAAATTCAAAAAGAAAATTCGATCGCCGAAAAAGATAGTCGGGTAGGAATTTCTTTAGAATGGATGATTCAATAAAGTAACAAGCAACTCCTCCTCAGACAGCGTTCACTACTCCCAAATCATCCCTTTGAGTCCCCGCCTTTGCAAGAGCTTAGAGAACGCTTGAATTACATTATAAAATATTGTTTCTTTCCTTTTGAATTTCGAGCGATGCAAAGATATTTACAAGTATTGGGTTTGTTCTGGAGTACCGCGATCGCCGCCGAACTAGAATATCGGATCAATTTTTTAATTGCTACTATGAGCAGTTTTGGTAATTTAATTGGTAGTTTGTTTGGCTTATTTTTGTTTTATCGCACTGGCTACACTTTTGCCGGTTGGAGTTGGTCTGAAGCGGCAATTGTCTTAGGAATATTTACTTTTTTGCAAGGGGTTTCAGCCACTTTTTTAGTGCCTAATTTAAATCGTATTGTCGAGCAAGTAGAGCAAGGTACTTTAGATTTTGTTTTGCTAAAACCGATTAATTCGCAATTTTGGCTTTCAACTAGAACTATTTCCCCTTGGGGTTTGCCAGATTTACTTTTTGGATTGATTATTATTATTTATTACGGCATTCAATTAAACTTAAGTATTAATAATTATTTACTCGGTAGCTTGCCGATTATCTTCGGAACGATTATTCTTTACAGTCTTTGGTTTATGCTCGGTTCTACTAGTATTTGGTTTGTCAAAATTTATAACGTAACCGAAGTATTGCGAGGACTCTTAGAAGCGGGACGCTATCCGATGGTGGCATATCCTACGGCCTATCGTTTCTTTTTTACTTTTATAATTCCCGTCGCATTTTTAACTACTATTCCTGCTGAAGCACTTTTGGGTAGAAGCGAAATTATTTGGCTTTCGGGTGCAGCATTTTTAGCGATCGCTTTATTATTATTCTCTAGCTTTTTCTGGCGTTTTGCTTTACGCTTTTATACTAGTGCTTCGAGTTAAATTTCAATCGATAAATAGTTTAAATAAAAATTATAAACAATTTAATACCTAAGATAGAATATTTTTGCGGACTTTTTACAATTTCAAAAGATAACCAGATCTTAACTCAATTAATCTAAATAGCAGATGGAAAGAATCGGTTTTTTAAGCTTAAAATAAGATTAGCTAGGGTATATTTTTTAAAAAATTATGAGTTGCAAAAACGAGCTGACAACGAGCATTATTGTTGGGGATTTTAAAATTTTATAAGATTATCGAGAATGCTCTAGCAGCCCGATTTGTCTTGGTAGTGCAATTTTGTTAGGCTTGACAATTAACTTGTTTTTCCTGTGGCTTGATCGCACCTCGAGAAATAACTTTTAACCGAGTTTTGTTCGTAAATCCAGCCAGAATTAAACTAAATAACTTTTACAGAATATTTTGATTGATTGTTTTGTTAAGAAAAGAGATCTAAAATAAAATTATTCATAAACAATCTGTCTCTTACTGCCAGAAAAAGATTAAATTGTAAATATCTTACAGGAATTCAAAAATACAAAATAAATTTACATTTCAGTTTAATTTGAAAGAAAAGTAAAAGAAAATTCTGCCACAAAATAAGAATGGACAAGCCAACCATAAGCCGCAGGACTTTGTTATTTCTAGCGGGAGCAGCATTGAGTCAAGGAATTGAGATCTTACCAGCGCAATCGGCACAAAAAATAATCACGACTAAAAGGGGTGCGTTTAATAAAATACCTTTTTATCGCACTAAAATCGATTTAAAAGATCCCAATACATTCTTAGCGATCGGCTTAGCTAACAATCCCACCTTGGGCAACCATAAAGGAATTGTCGGCGATGAAGACTTTAAAGAGATGGTAAAAAGATACCATGCCGCCGCGATCGTCAATGGAACTTATTTTGGCACCAAAAATCCCTCCCGAGTATTAGGTAATATAATTTCTGGGGGCAAAATCTTACAAAGAAATAGCCTCAAAAACTGGGGAACTACTTTAGCGATCGACGCTGACAACAAACCAAAGATAATTACTGCTAGGGTAGATGGCGTACCAAACTGGGACAAATATTGGTTATCTTTAACCGCAGGGCCGAGATTGCTGAGAAAGGGTAAAATTTGGCTAGCACCGCGCAGCGAAGGATTTACCGATCCTCGAGTTATGGGAGTAGCACCTCGAGTCGCGATCGGCTTTCCTGCTAGTGGGAATCCCCTGATTATAGTCACCTTTCTCAAAAGCGTATCTTTGTGGGATGAAGCCAAAATAATGCGGGCGATCGGCTGTAGCGAAGCCTTAAATTTAGATGGGGGATCTTCTCGAGCATTATACAATCGCGGCAAAATCTTAGTAACGCCAAAAAGAAAACTAACTAACGTGATTGTTGCCTACGATGCCAAAAGTCCCGCACCACAGTTTTTAAAAAATGCTTGGCAGAAATTTCGAGAAAATAGTTTTGGTTTCTAAATCGCTTAACATTTCTTAAAATGTTTTTAAAACAAGAGCGATCGCCAAAGTTATGTTATTGCGACCAGAACAACGTACTAAACTAGACCAAACAGAAGACGATTTATTTTACACTTATCCCCGTCTTGTCACCCACGTAGACGAAGCATTTATCGATCGCCTGACAAATTTATATCGACAGAAATTAAAGCCGAATACCCGCATTCTCGACTTAATGAGTAGTTGGGTTTCTCACCTTCCCGAAGAAATGGAATTCGATCGCGTCGAAGCACAGGGAATGAATGAAGAAGAATTAAGTAAGAATCCGCGATTAGATCGTTATTTCGTCCAAAATCTGAATAAAAATCCGAAATTACCCTTAGAAGATGAAAGTTTTGATGCAGTTTTAAATACGGTTTCCGTCCAGTATTTAGAATATCCCGAAGCAGTGTTTGCAGAAATCCATCGCATTCTCAAACCCGGAGGAGTTGCTATTTTTAGTTTTTCCAACCGCATGTTTTATCAAAAAGCGATCGCGGTTTGGCGAGATAGTAGCGAAATGGGTCGAGTAAAATTAGTTAAGGGTTACTTCGGATCTGTTGCAGGTTTTGGCCCTCCAGAAGTAATTACCCACCAACCGCCGATGATGCCTAGTTTTTTGCAACTGTTAGGGGTTAGTTCAGATCCTTTTTATGCAGTTTTAGCGTATCGTTTATAAATTAAGAAGTTGGGTTGCCATCTTGCAACTCAACCCATTGAAAATGTATCCTTCGAGAGATTGCAATTATTGAGAAGTTCGTTACTTTATCTTTAGCAATAATATTGCAGAAAAATAATTTTTAATCAAACAAGAGTTATAAATGGTTCCACTCAAAGATGAAAATCCGATAAAAATCACCCCCTACGTCACCTATATTTTAATTACCGTTAATATTTTAATTTTTCTTTTTGAACTAACATTATCGCCACCCCAGCTACAAGCATTTTTCGAGTTATTTGCGATCGTCCCGAAAGAGTTATCAGCTACATTTCAAGGACTAAGCGTTAACCAACCAGTTCCAGAATTTTTTACTTTATTCAGTTCCCAATTTCTCCACGCTGGCTTTACCCATATTGGTTTTAATATGCTGTTTCTGTGGATTTTTGGTAACAATATCGAAGAAGAATTAGGTAGTATTAAATATCTAATTTTTTACTTAACTTGCGGCGTACTAGCTGGCTTGACTCAATGTTATTTTGCTAACGAATCTTTAATTCCTTCATTAGGTGCGAGTGGGGCGATCGCGGGAATTATGGGGGCTTACATTCTCAAATTTCCCCAAGCTAAAATTGTCACGGTTTTTCCGATCGGCTTCTTTTTCCCAACCTTTAGAATTCCTGCTTTATTCTTCCTCGGTTTCTGGTTTTTAGAACAAGCATTAAACGGAATTATGACCTTAAACGTGCCGACAAATGTGGGGATGGAAGGGGGTGGAGTGGCTTATTGGGCCCACGCTGGAGGCTTTATTTTTGGCGTGCTTTTAGGGCCTTTATTAGGCTTATTTTCCGATGATGAATCTTCAGAATTTTACGAAGATTAGTAACAAGTAACGAGTAACAAGTAACAATTGTTTAGGTTTGAAATCGATTCAGCAAGCCAAATTAAAGATAATACCCATAATCGCTACTCGCTACTCCCTACTCGCTACTCTAGACAAGGTAGCTAATTATACAGAAACTTCGCTCAACTCGCGGTTCATGCGATCGAAAGGTTCGTCAATAAAATCAGTATTATCGATGCCTTCATTTTCCGCCATAGTTTTGAGCATTTCTTTCATAATTTCAATGCCTCTGACGGTGGGGGCGATCGGCACACCTAGAGAATTATAAGTTTCTCGCAACCCTTGTAAAACTCTTTCGTCGAGAACGTTAGTATCCCCAGCAATTAAAGCATAACTGGCATAGCGGAGATAATAATCCATATCTCGCAAACAAGCCGAATAGCGACGAGTAGTATAAGCATTACCACCCGGACGAATCAACTCGGGAATTTCTTCAAACAAACGAATTGAAGCAGTTTTCACAATAGTTGCAGCATTAGCATTAATCATTTGTGCTGCTGCGATTCTAGCCATACCAGAATCGAAATAAGCTTTTAGATTGTCGATCGCATTTCGATCTAAATAACGACCGGAAATATCGTAGTTTCTAATTAGAGTTGTTACCGCATCCCGCATTAAAGATTTCTCCCAAAGCAATTTTTTTCAGATTTTGCAAACTATGAGCCAAAGGGCCATGTTATTTATTTATTTATCATCCCACAGAGGGTAGCTAGCAAAGAGTATATCCTCGTTACCTGAGATATACTTTTTAATTTAAATTAACTTAAAATTAATAAAATGCAATAATTTAGAGGAGTTGGGAGTCGGAGCAGCACGGGGAGAAACAACATATAATTTGTTCTAGAAATTTGCAACGATTGAACTAATTCTAAACTTAAAACCCCACTAACTACTAACTAATCGCTGAGGAGTTACTCGTTAGTCCCTCGTCAAAATATCCTGACTTTAAGATATCTTCCACCCTACAGTATGCGTCATAAACCTTACAAAATACCGTAAAACCAGTAGGGTCGCTTGGACAACTTATAAAATTGGTCAGCAAATAAAAAGGATAGAGATATGCCTGAAACGCCTCAAGAAGTCTTGAAAATGATTCAAGACCAAGATATTAAAATAATCGATCTTAAGTTTATCGACATGCCAGGAATCTGGCAACACTGTTCTTTCTATCAGAATCAAATTGACGAAGATTCCTTTACCGATGGAGTGCCTTTCGACGGATCTTCAATTCGCGGTTGGAAAGCGATTAACGAGTCTGACATGGCAATGGTACCAGATCCAAAAACAGCTTGGATCGATCCGTTCATGAAAGAGAAAACTTTGAGCATGATTTGCAGCATCAAAGAACCTCGTACTGGAGAATGGTACAATAGAGATCCTCGCAGCATTGCTCAAAGAGCTTTAGATTTCTTAAAAAATAGCGGTATTGGCGATACTGCTTATTTCGGCCCCGAAGCAGAATTCTTTGTTTTTGATGACGTTCGCTTCGATCAGACTGAAAATAAAGGTTTCTACTATGTAGATAGCGTTGAAGGTCGTTGGAATTCTGGTAGAGAAGAAGCAGGTGGAAACTTAGGATACAAACCCCGCTACAAAGAGGGTTATTTCCCCGTTTCTCCCACAGATACGCTTCAAGATATGCGTACTGAAATGCTGCTAACTATGGCAGAATGCGGCGTACCGATCGAGAAGCATCACCACGAAGTTGCAACTGGGGGACAAAACGAATTAGGTTTCCGTTTTGCTAGCTTGATCGAAGCGGCTGACTATTTGATGACTTACAAATACGTCATCAAAAATGTCGGTAAAAAATACGGTAAAAGCGTCACTTTCATGCCCAAACCCTTATTTAACGATAACGGATCTGGGATGCACACTCACCAATCGATTTGGAAAGCTGGACAACCCTTATTCTGGGGCGACGGTTACGCTAATTTAAGTAAATTAGCCCTCAACTACATCGGCGGCATTCTCAAACACGCTCCGGCACTTTTAGCCTTAACTAACCCTACCACTAATTCCTACAAGCGATTAGTTCCTGGTTTTGAAGCACCTGTAAACTTAGCTTATTCCCAAGGAAATAGATCTGCTTCAATTCGGATTCCTCTTTCGGGCCCGAGTCCTAAAGCGAAACGCATGGAATTCCGTTGTCCCGATGCTACTTGCAATCCTTACCTCGCTTTTGCTGCAATGCTTTGTGCTGGTATTGACGGGATTAAAAACGAAATCCATCCTGGTGATTCTTTAGATGTGGATATTTACGATCTCTCTCCTGAAGAATTAAGTAAAATCCCTTCTACTCCAGGATCTTTAGAAGCTGCTTTAGAAGCCCTTAAAAACGACCATAAATTCTTAACCGATACTGGCGTATTTACCGAAGACTTCATTGAAAATTGGATCGAATATAAGTTAGACAACGAGGTTAACCCCTTACGTTTGCGCCCCCATCCTTACGAATTCTCCCTCTATTACGACGTTTAAAGAGTTTGAGTGAAAGACTCTAAATATCTCCCACGTCTGCGATCGCGTGGGATTTTTTTTTATTAAAAATAAAGCTTATAATTGTTAAGTATGTTTACAAAATGACATAAAATTCTTGTAAACTCACTTGCTGGCGAACATCTATCGATCCATTTATGCAATCTCCTTCTAGTCTTGAATCCCTCATTCCTGCTCTACCGGAAGATATCACTAAGTTAGCTTACGAAACATTTCAACAAGGAAAAAGTCTGTTTAGTTTGGGCCACAAGAATATCAGCACTCGTTTGGCTAATATGTTTGTGCCAAGACAAACAAAAGACATCAAGCGTCTTTCTTCAGAAGCTTTACTAAAATTACAAGAAAAACGCAGTCAACTTTTAGAAAAAGATTGGCAAGATGCTCGAGCGGGTGTATATCCAGTTAGCGTTCTTTTTGACAATCCTTGGGAAGATTTTTTTCGTTACTATCCAGAAATTTGGTTAGATTTAACTCAAGTTTGGCAAAGATCGCAAAAGAAAGAGTATCAAACTTTTGCTCCTGAAATCGATCGCGAAGGTTATCCCAAATATTATTTGCAAAATTTTCACTACCAAACTGACGGCTATTTAAGCGATATGTCAGCCAACCTTTACGATTTGCAGGTAGAAATAGTCTTTAGTGGTGCTGCTGATGCGATGCGTCGGCGAATTTTAGCCCCTTTAAAAGCAGGATTACAAAATACATCGCAAAAGTCGGTTAAGGTGCTAGATATAGCTTGCGGGACTGGTCGCACTCTCAGATTTATTCGCGCTACTTTGCCGAAAGCATCTTTATACCAGTGCAATCAAAAACAGTGCCGGGAGAAGAGGATGCGCATGTGTATCCTCTTCTCCCCTCCTTATCAAACCAAGCCGTCTAGTTTGGCAAAAAAAGAAAGAAAATATTGTCGAATCTACTATCTCTTTAAAAGTAGAAAATTTGGAGATTATATTATTAATAAAAACGGGTTAAATGGCTAAATTGAAGTTAGAATTATTCTGGGGGAAATCCAGATAAGAATACTGCTCTTTACTATATTGACACCAAAATTGTGACCACCAGTTATTGGCACGAATAATTCTTAAACCTAACATAGGATTAATCGTATCAGGATGCCAAGTCGCACCAGCTATTTTTAACCGCTTTTGAGGAATATATTTGTGAGAACTTTCAACCTCTCCCGAACCAATTGGTAACCCGTCACTTTTGAATTTGTCATAATGAA
>JAAUYH010028578.1_pt1 | contig 14166 bp, 11 predicted proteins | sample 7278061 | NCBI WGS metagenome assembly JAAUYH01 (sample SAMN14350203, study PRJNA611818) | marine sediment metagenome | isolation source: surface marine sediment (0.6m) | place: French Polynesia: Moorea | collected 2018-08
AAAGACTATGAGGTGTATACAGAGAGCAGCGAAGCCATGATTTATGGGTCTTTCATTCGTCTAATGGTTCGTCGACTAGCGGCTTAAGATTTAGTTTATAAATCAGCTCTGAAATATAGAAAATGAATGGTCCGCTTTAATGGGTATGGTGTATTGCATTTCAGAAGGATCAGGTAAGCCCCCAAAACTGCACCCAGCGAATCGCCGGCGCCGTTGAAGAAAGCTGCAATCAATGAATGATATAAAGCGGTTTCTGGTTCTGTGGTGAAATATGCCCAGATATTGCCCGCAAAAGCACCAATAAAAATGCCTGGCCAAAGCCGAAATCCACGGTAAATGATAGCTACGACGATTATTCCGGACGGAATCCATATAGGAGTGACATTTCCTGGCGGAATCGCAAATAATTGTCCAATTCTGGCGGTTACGAAGTACAGAAAGGCCAGAAGTATAATATCCCTCCATAGCAGCGCGGGATTTTGTGAATACATAATCAATCGGCCAAGATTGAGGAGCTTCTGTTACACTCAAGCGTATTGCTTTTGGTTTTTGTCAATCAGATTCTAGTAGAAATTTCACTATTTTGCCCGCTACTGGCACAGTAACGACATTGGTCGAATCCCATTATCGTCTAACGCCTCGGTTCACCCGTTTCAGATAGCTTTTCAATTCTAACCAGAACTCTCCGTTTCATTGAGTGCAAGCGGATAGGTCGGCAGCGATCGCAGAGGCAGGAGAAACAGCCATAGTTCTGCGCAGCAAAAATGCTGGGTTTCCTTGCGTCAACCCAGCCTACAGCGATGTGCGATCGCGCTGACTTCTATCCCAAAGAAATTTCCCGTCCTCGATGGATGTCCCTACTTTTTGCGGATTGAAGCCCCATGAACGTCACTGTGCTCTGAGCCTGTATAGGGGTGACCACCAGGCGCACTCACAGATGAACTATCGATGGTATTGGTTGTTCGTAGGACACCCGCCAGCCGACCAGATGCACCGTCATCCAGGATTTCGATAATGCCGACACCAGGGCAACTCCCCTGAGCGGCATGGGTGACAGAGACAGGGACTGGACCCCGTAGAGCAACAACCATGTACTTGCCATCGGGTGTCGTTTCCAGGAGATCTGGCGCAGGATCATTGCTGGGTAGATTGTCATCATCCGTGACAGAGACGGCGGCGCATACGCCTAACCCATTGCCCTGACCATCGGCGGAAGTTAGGTCGTACGTCGTACGCTCCAATGTGGATGTATTAAACACCTCCACATTGTTTTGGATGCGATCGACTGTATGGACATGGGAACCTGACAAGGTAAGCGCCATCCCGTGAGAATCTCGACGAGTGGTGATATCTGGCAGTTGCCCCGTAGTATTGGCCGGATTATCGCTCAGATTCCCAATCGTAGCTGTATTGGTTAAATCCTTGAAAACCATAGTGGGAGCAGGAGTATTTGGGGCGTTCGAAGTGGTTCCAAACAATGAGTCATCAAGGGTAAATAGAGTGAAGGTTGATTGTTCAGCGCCTGCTCCAGACGCCGAAACCCCCGCATTCAACCACATCTGATCGCCAGCTTGCACACCGCCACAGCCAGCCCCGTTAATCACCTGGTTGTCGTATTCGCCAACAATGGTCATTGGGGTGGTTTTAGTATTTGCAACTAGCAGACCGCCCCCTCCAAAAGTTATGTAGGCATTATCATTTTTGGAAACAATCGGGCAGATAATGACATTGTTGACGCGCCCTCCCTGTTCACCACTAGGACCGGTCTCACAACCATTTTCTTTGCAAAAGCTCTGAGGGGTCAGCTCACCAAAGGCATTCGCGGTGTCATAGCTTCCGGAAACGCCGCCCAACATAGGATTGCCATGACTATTCATACCGAGATAGACTTTTGCGCGATCGCTAATGGCCATATCCTTGCCGACGCCCAACGCCGCCGATTGGTTGAAAACAGCATCAATAATTTTGCCGTCTTCATCACGGGCGACATCGATCCGTTCCAGCACCTTCCCATGCAGATTCGCCACCAGCAATGCGCTACCATCACTATTCCAAAACGACATATGCACCGAACGGCCAGCATTGGTGCCAGTCACCCGGAACAGGGCGACGGCTTCCTTGGTCTCTCCGTCAATAATGCCCACATAGCCGCCGCCTGGTGAGAACAAATTGGCGTTCATATATTGGTTCTGGGGATCAGGCAGCATCCCATGTAGTCGGCCAAAGGTTGTACCGAGGCTATTACCTGTTGGGCCGTTATCGTCGTACTCGATCAGGCTCGACGGAAACACCTCATAGACATTACAGGGACCATCGCCAGGGCGGTTTTCGCCATCACAGCCAAGGGGTTCAGCAACCTTGCCAGTTGTGAGTTGTCTCTCAACATCTTTGCTGTCCCATACCCAAATCCAGCTACCGCTTACGCCACGCGATTCAACACCCGCGACTGAGTTGGACTGGTCCGAACCCCAGATTTCATAGTCATGCTCATCATGGTTATCGGCTGACGCCATATTGATTGCTAATAACCCCGCAAAAATGGCGGCTCCAGCTGCAGTTGCTTTGCGCATGAAAGTTAAATGTTTCATTTTACGTTCCTTTTTTATTGGGGGCTATCCAGTGGTGTGAAGTCGGGTTAAGCAAAGTAGCATTATCTTACGAACTAAAATTATCTTACGAACTGAAATATGCGCTTGGTTTCGAGGAGAATATCTAATCGTTTTAAGAGCCTATTTGAAAAGTTTGGCAGGATCCTACTATTTTACGTTAAGCACCTCAAGGTATTTAGCAAAACTTTTCCAAGCCCCCTACTGTGAAAGACGGGCTTCAGCTTAAAGCGGGAAATAATCGCTGAGCAAGAAGTCAGAAGTCAGAAGTCAGCTATAGACTGGATTCTGACTCCTGACTTCTGACTTCCAGCTTCTTTCTCAGCTAGATTATCCTGGCTTAAATGGGACACTCTTCCCAGTATCGAGAATAGAGAAATATTTTTCTTCGTTGCAGCGACCTCAATTAAGAGTGCTCAGCAAAAGGCGCCATTGCACCATCTTCCCTAAAGGAAAAAACGGTATAGGGCTCGACATAGTCTCCAGATTCCATTCCGGGAGAGCCAATAGACATTCTCGGAACGGCAACGCCAGCGACATCTGATTTAGTAGTCAGCAAACGCTGTACATCCTCAGCTGGGACACGCCCTTCTACCACATAGCCATCAGCAATTGCGGTGTGGCAAGAGGCCAGGTTTGCCGAAACGTCGTACCGCTGCTTAATTGCCGTCATATCTTCGGTGATTTTATCCTTCACATGAAAGCCTGCTGCTTTCATATGCTCAATCCCAAACCGCAACAGCCGCAAGTGGGACTGCGAAAGACTACGAGTTCGCTGGTTAATGTCACAAACACGGATATTCGCATTACAAGTTTTCGGTGAGATTATGTACGAGGATTTTCCCTAGGCTCTCGATCAACCAAGCGCACCTGATTTTCTTTGACAACAACAGTCACTAAGGCCAGAGAACGTCTGGCGGGTCCCCGATTCACTCGCCCCAGGGAATCGAAACGGGACCCATGGCAGGGACAGACAAATTCTTGTCCAGCCTGATCCCAGTTCACCGTACACCTGAGATGGGTGCAAACTGAGCTAATTGCGTAGGAAGCAATCTTGGGTTCCTCTTCAATAACCAGGTAGACCTCTTTTCTGAGGCCTTGGGCCAGCAGCCGATCCCCGGTGTCTGCCTGAGCAAGAATAGTATCCGCCTGGTAAGGATTGTCCGCCTCATCCAGGGCTTGAACACCTGGCAAATAATCGTCACACTGGGAATTATGGGGATAGGTTAAACAAAAGTCATCTAAATCAACGGCTCTAGACGTTTTAGTCAGGGTCCACAGCCAACTGATCGCGGTTGTAGCTAGACCACTGCCAATCAAATATTGTAGAAACCGTCGCCGTTTAAAGAATCGCTGAGTAATCATTTTCCGATGGTGCTGGCAAATGCTCTTGGAATAGATGTGCTTGGATTTGTTCAACTAGCCATCAATCAGTGGAGAATCAGCGGGAAGCATAATAGCGCTAAGAGAAATGCGATCGCATTCTCCAGCAGATAGCAATTAAATTGATGTCAAAACTTCAGACCAAGCTGCGTAGATACAACATATTCCCTATATAAATGAGCATAACAAATGAGCATAACAAGGAATAGTCAGTAAACGAGCACTCTACAATGCCCTAGGCCTTGCTCTCCTTTGTTGAATGGTGACTTGACATGATTCCCCAAAAAATGATATAAAACGGTTGTTCGTTTTTTTGCCCCAATGCCTAAGCTTTCCGAGCAAGACCTACAGGCTCGTCGTGACCAAATTTTGGCGGCGGCAATCCGATGCTTTTGCCGCTTAGGCTATCAAGGCACAACCATGCGAGACATTTTTACAGAGTCTGAATTGAGTGCAGGGGCTGTTTATAACTACTTCCGCAGCAAGGAGGAGATTATCCAAGCGGTGGCCGAACAAACCCGCGCTGTTGACCGCGCAAACCTAGAACCGAAGGACCTATCGCCTGAATCAGCTGTTGCTACGCTTCCTCGGTTGATTGAGTTGTACTTTGGCGACTTGGAGGCAGCTCGACAAAGCGGTATGGCTCGTATGGAGGTTTCTCTGATTAACGAGGCCGCCTTTCAAGGCAAAGTCGTGACAGCCCTCAAAACCAATCGCGCCGAAGTGCGCAAATCCTTGACGCAGTTTGTCCGATACTACATGGCTGGAGCTATGCCCGAGACCAATATAGCGCCGGAGCATTTAGCGGAACTGATGTTTGCCGTTCATCAAGGGCTAATGATTACAGCGGCCCTTGATGAAGAGGTTGATATCTCTGCTGTCGCTGCGTTACTGCCACGGATACGCTTCTAAGCGATAAATTCATTAATTTCCGTCTCATAAAAGTTCTTTGTAAAAAATAAAACGGAGGTTCGATTTATGAAATCTGCATCTAATATGAGTCGTGAAGCCCCTGTCATTAAACATCAGAGTAGAAAAGTCCCCATGCTGAAACGCTTCTTGATAGCAATCTCCTTATTGGGGTGCGTTTTCACGACTGGAAAGGTTGCGTTCAAGACAGAACCAAGCTCACCTCCCCAAGTTGCGTCTACAGCGTCTGATATTCGCGCCTATACGCCAAGATTCAATCGGGCAAAGCCAGTCATTGCAGTCGTTGGGGAGAACTCTTCCACCGAAGTAACGGACTACGTCATTCCCTATGGCGTTCTATCCGAGTCAGGCGTTGCACAAGTATTCGCGCTGTCGACCCAGGAAGGCCCCATTCGGATGCTCCCCGCCCTCCGAATTGAGCCCCAGGCAACGGTTTCAGAGTTTGACTCGCAATTTCCAGAGGGGGCTGACTATGTTATCGTGCCTGCTGTTGTTCGCAAACAAGATCCGACGTTACTTGCATGGGTCAACAAACAGGCAGAGAAAGGCGCAACCATAATAGGCGTATGCGATGGCGTTTGGGTGCTGGCGAATGCAGGCCTGCTCGATGGACGGAAAAGTGTTGGGCATTGGTTTTCTTTTAAAAGCCTGGAAAGTAAGTTTCCTGAGACTGAATGGCTCCGAAATACTCGTTATGTTGCTGATGGGAACGTCATCACCACAACCGGGGTCACTGCATCGATCCCGATCTCGGTAGCCCTGGTGGAAGCGATCGCAGGTCGAGATCAAGCAGCCTTACTTGCCCAGAGGATTGGCATTCAGAGCTGGAGTGCAGAGCACCAAAGTGAACCATTCAAGCTGAGGGCAAAACACATCTTTGCGGCTGCCGTCAACTGGCTGTCATTCTGGTCGCATGAAGATATTGGCATTCCCATCAACAATGGAGTTGATGAGATTTCATTGGCGCTGGTTGCGGATATATACTCACGGACGCTGCGCTCAAAAGCATTCTCACTGTCTCCCTCTGATGATCCTGTGACCACCAAGCGTGGCTTGGCGATTTTACCCGATAGGGTCCAAAGCGCAGAAAAAGCAGTCGATCGCACTGTCGAGCTGCAAAAGGATCTGCCGCCAACCTTATCGCTTGACAGGACCTTACAGGAGATTAAGCAGTTGTATGGCTCTGGCTCTGCTGCATTAATCACCCTGCAGCTTGAATATCCTCCTGGTTAAATTCACAAATCCTACCTCCCGAACCAGCTGCTGACCTTGGTCTGTCAAGATTAATCGAGCATAGGCTTCTCCAACCTGTTGATCTATCTTGCCGTCCTTTTTCACAATTACAAAGAGGCGGCGGCTGAGGGGATAATCTCCACTTTTAACCGCCTCAAAATTTAATTGGTTTCGCTGGTCTGGACAAGCCTCAGGCAATACCAGCGGCTCTTGATAAGAGGGAACAAACGACTCGTTTGAATTTCTGGCAATGGGTATGGGTTTGGTTGAACACTGGGGAAGCACTTCTGGAAACGATGCGTAATAAATACCGCCTAAGTTATCGGCAACTTTCCGCAGTCCCTCAGTAGTATCGTCAACCAACTCAACCTTACTGCCTAATTCCTCATTTACGAGAACAGTTTCGATAAAAGATGTAGGGGTTCCCCCCACTTCTGGAGACCGGGAGTAAGGCATAATCGGAACGTCTGGGCCATTGACCTGACTCCAATTGGTAATTCTCCCTGTATAGATTCCCCTGAGTGTGTCGATCGTTAATCCAGGAATATCTAAATCAGGGTTGACTGCGATCGCGATATCGGCAATTGCAACTGCGATTTGTTCAAGCCTAACCCCTCTCTGTTTGGCTTCTTCGTGTTCCTCCGGATTCAGGGGACGAGACGATAGAGCAAAAGCTAACTGACCATCTAAAAGCATCCTGATGCTCGTGTCCGACCCCGGGAATCCTACAACTGGCGGCATATACCGGAGCTGAAAATCTGGCCAAGCAGTTTCAATCAAAGGTTCTCCCTTCACCCGTAAAGGATCCCAAGTTGTACTGCCTCCGTAGCTAAACAAGCCTGCTGGCACGTCATCAACCTCTGTGAAGCGGCTGACAGAGACAAATGCCCAGCTCTCATCACCCCCTGAAGAATTAGCCTGGGCTCCTCTAGATGGATTGGAAGGGGTTGGAGAAGCGGTTTTATCTAAAGTTTCATCTATACTTGTTTCACCTAAATTGGCGAAAGGGGATCTGAAGAGCAACCATAGTCCTCCTAATAGCCCTCCTACCATAAGGAATAGGAACAGGATAAATAATACTGTGAACCAAAGTTCCTTTTTTTGAGGCATAAATATCTCCGTTTATATAACACAAGATGTCTTTAATTAGTAGGAATTCTTTTCTTCACCAAACATGATTTTTAGAATCAACAGAAACCATTCACTATCCGCCAAAGCAAACCATATTCCTAAACACGCTTCTCGCCTTACCCCCCTTTATCCCGGAGCAAATAAATACTACAGCCGCTGAAGATGAAGAGGAATCGACTAGAGTATCATCGTTGAATGGAACAGCACCATCAGAAAACCCGTCAACAACTTAACGAGGAGAGGAACCGCCGCCACGACCAAGAATAGACTGAAGAGCCCGCCCATCCCAAAGACTGCCGCGTATTCGTTCTTATCCCCTACCTTAAAAGACCAAGCAGTGACACCCAATTCGATTGTTTGAACAATCAGATATATCCAGACCATGAGTTGACCTCCTCAAATAGTGATTGAGGAGAGATGGCGATCTCTCCTCAAAGATGGTTCGAAGCTCACAGGTTTCCCATCTAATGGGACAGGTAAACACACCGCTGACTACGGTCAAGTGGTCAGCCAGAAAGATGCTTTCACTATCTATGGGATGCTGTCCGCAATCATCTTTATTGGCGTAAAAGCAGCATGGCTGCCATAAAATGACACACGAAGTCTAAAGTGTTATGCTCCAATGCTTTTGAAAATATTTTCAGCATGGAGATTGCCTCAATGTCCTCAATATTCTCCTTCCCTAAAGTTGGTCATCAACCATGACGACAGGGGCTACAAGCATAGTGCTTTCCTCCACATCAGTCTGCCCTTCCTCACCCGATGCGACAGTGATACTGTTGTCGGCGGTTAGTATGCTATCCCCACCTACCACCGTCTCGGCTGCAGCGCCCGACTCAATGATAATGTCACCCCCGGCAGTCAGTGTGCTCTCTTCTTTGATTTTGGTGACGCCACTCAATCCTGAGGCAATGGTGATGTTGTCTCCAGCAATCAACGTAGTTTCTTCTTTGACCTCGGTATCCCCTTCCCCCTCATCTTTGAGACCAGAATTTAAGGTAATGTTGCGTCCAGCCTCCAGCATGGCGCTCTCCCCAATCTTCACGCCAGCATCCTCCTCTGGCCCCAGTAGGATAATGTCTTCCCCTGCGTCACTCCTGGTTAAGTCAACACAGTGACTAGCGGCATGACCGAGTGCAATAGTAGACATATTTTTTTCTTCCTGAACTTATAATACTTTGACTATCAATCTGAACCATTAAAGGAATATACTCGATACGATTTGACAGCTCAACCAACCCTTTTTTAATGTCTGGAAAACTCAGTTTTAGCTCATCCCGTTAGTTTCTACTATGCCATCTAAAAATGAAATCACGATGAAAAAGGGGGTAGACATTTCAATAAACTCTAAACTCTTGCTACTTAATGCTTCTAGCCTTAGCGTGAGGTTTGATTTGACAACTCATTTATTTCCATATCAGAAATAAGTGTCGAATTCTGACACTTCCCTTTAGAGCTGCGTCAGTGCAGTTGAGATGATTTTCTCAGTTTGAGGAGTATGTACGACAATTTAGCAAAGGGAAGGGAACAGGGTGTTTTGGGGTAGGAGACTAGCATCGTTGTATTTTGACAGGGATAGGCAAGTGTATTCCTCTTAGCGCAGCCTCTGTGTTTAATCGCTGTATCGCCTTGTAGTTGCGTTCATCTTTCAGCGAAAAGATGCAACAGTCAATCTCTTGCGATGCTTTTGTCTGAATAAAATCAACAAAATCATCCAAACTCCAATCGCAAACATCTACAATATGCTCAGTCTGGAACTTAACCTTTTCCTCTGACTTTTGAGTAAAGAAGACCCCGATTTCATTACTTTTCTGTCCATGTTTCCGCGCTTCCTTGCGCTTTCTTACCATCATTTAATCCTCCTATTTCACTCCAGTTGTGAAGCGTTTTTCTTCAATTCTTAAGTAATCGGTTTCAACTCAGCGTTTAACAATCCGCAGCCTCTAAACGCTTGCATGAGACAATAGGCTTGTTGAGTATAAAGAGGCAGTTCTATCTTTCCCGGCAGGGCTTCCATAAAGGCTTTCGCTTTGGACAAACCACAGCCTGAAATGATATTCAGGATATAAGCCGCCTTATTTGTCAGTCTCCGGTTAAGTGGGGATCCTATCTTTAAATTCCAATGTCGTGGCGGCTTGATGTCTCCACGCTCAATCTTTCTAAGACTGTTGATGGACGATAAAACAACCAGGCGATCTCCCGGTCGCAATCTCTCAATGTCAGAGGGGATCAAACTCTTGGCGGGCATCCCGACCAATCTCCCAGCGGCAGTTTGATAGAAAATCGGAATGACATCATAGCCGTAAGACACCTCGGCCAACAGTTTTCCCACTAGAGTGTCGGCGTCCGTAATGTGGTGCTCCGTCACTAAGATGATCCGACCATGGAGTGGAAAGAAGCCCAAGATTTTTTCGCCAAAAGCAGCGGCTATATAAGCTTGGGCGGATAGGACATCAGGGTGGAGTGCGGTGGCGCTGGGCAGTAAAGCGGTTAAATTTTCGCTCAAGCATTGATCCTGAGTACGGATAACCAAGCCAAGTTCTCGCCCTGTGTTTCTAGCTTTCTCAGAGGCGATTAGGACTGCCTCTAGATTCAGAATTTGGTCATCTGTGAGTGCAACGATACTTTTTGCTTGAGCCAGATTGACTTTTGTCAACGTTTGGTGGATGTCGCCAACCAGCAGCGGAATTTCGGGAAAGAGGTCACGATTGCTCGGATGCGTCGTGAGCGCAACAAAGGGTTGTTTGAACTCCTGCATTAGAGATGCGACTCCCCTACCAATCCGACCCAGCCCAATCACCACCACATGACCTTTCTGAGGAATGGGCCGACGCTTTCGCAGCAATTCAAACAGGGAACTCAAGAGTGGCTTAGCCACCAGTCCGAGAGTCCCTAAAACAACCAGCGTACTAACTATGCTAATCAGCAAGGGAAACAACTCGACCCACCACGGGACTAAATTGGCCTGGGGCGCCCCAAAAAGATCTCCATATCCGCCGAGTAGCAAGATGACGCTAGAGAAAACAGACTGCCGCCAAGGGAGTCCAGCGCCATATTTCAACAAAAGAGTTCCAGCTAGCTCCAGGCAGAAGGCCATGACAAGACCCATAAATACCGTCTGGCGAATTTGCTTGGCATGAATCCATTGCCAAAGGTTTCGCCGCCATTGGAGTTGAATAAAACCTCGAAAGAACCGCCAAAATTGCTTTGAGACGTTAGTAGAGGGAACTGAGGCTCTCATAGCCGCAGTATCGGTTGCTTGGATCACCTCAACATAGGTAATCCAATCTCCTGCTTTCACTTTGGCGTCAGACCGCCAGCGATGGAACACGGGTGAAACATCCATGACAGGCGGATGGGACGTTTCGGAGGAAATTGCGGGATGTAATGTGAGTAAGCGATAGGGGGTTCGCCCAACGGGATAAGTCGGAAAGCGATCAAACCGAGAATCGCCTGACTTCACCTGCCGCTCTACGACCCGAAACTGATGTTCATCAATGCTGAAAGCGCCTATTGCGCCATTGCCCAAACCGGCTACCGCAAAGGCTGTAGCGGAAAGTTCGGCGGCGTCTAGGGCGGCGCAATTAGTCAATTGTCGCTCCAGAAGTCGATTTAGACTTGGGCGGGAGGATCGGACCACCAACCGCATCAATGGATTCAGTCGGCGGGCGGCGAACGCGGCTTCGATATTAGCATTCTCGTCATCGGATAAGAGTAGAATTGAACGACAGCGCCGGATCCCAGCTTGCTCTAGAATCTTGTCATCACGGTAGTCTCCAATGATCAGTGTTGGCTTCAGTAAGCCGGGGGCAGTAACATTCGTCAATTTTTCTGGGAGAACTTTATCAATGGCGGTGATGCGAATGGGACATGCTTGGGAGGCAAACTTCTGCAGATTCATCACGCAGCCTTGGCCTAAACTTCCTAGGCCATAGACGATGAAATAGTCTGTGGCTAAGCAATCTCTGGTGTTAGAAGGAGCGTTCAATAAAGTACTTGCTGTTTCATTTGGAGCAATGGATTGAATATCCTTACAGCTTTTCAGCATCAATCTATGAGGTCTATTTAGCGCTCAATACACACGACAACCCACTAATAACAACGGTTTGAGCTGTGCTATTACTTCTGGAGCATTATCCACTTACCTTCTGATCTGCTGGGGGAGGCATTAGCTCGGCAGTTGGAAGACGTTATCCACTTTGGCTCCCTCTGATGGGTTGACATCCAGGTCACTCAGTAATGACAACTTGTCGGCCTTCAACTATGTTTTCCCAGCGGGGCTGCTTTCCTAAACCACTTGGATGTTCGTTGATTAGGCTTATCTAACCCATAAACCTCTATCCCCCTTTCCACGTTTTTGATCTCACCCTGATGGGTCTTGATTCAGTATTTCCTCCATTAGTTGAGGCAAGCGATCAAGAACATTTAGGCCAGGGCTGTCGTGAACTTTTGCCGTCAACCTTTTCTGGGTTAGCCAGGTTGTCAGCGTCTGCAAACTCACCTCTTGGGGCTGGAGCAGATCGAGCAAACCCAGTCGCCGCCAGTGTTCAATCTGGATCTGTTGCTCTTTTTGGAATGGCTCTCGTGGCACAATCAGGGCTCGCTTCTTGAAGGAAAGCATTTCACAAGTTGTGTCATATCCCCCCATTGAAATCACCCGATCTGCTCGCTCTAACAGTAACGTGGGTTCCGTCATATCATCCAGCACTTGCAGGCGAGGGTGCTTTGCGGCGAATTTATGCAATCTTTGCCGCTGTTCTGAGGTCATGAGTGGACCCGTTAAAATTACGCCATTGGTTTCTGGCGGCATCTCAGCCTGGGCGAAGGCTGTAGCCAGATCTGCTCCGTCCTGTCCGTCGCCCGCCATGCACAGCACCAGTTCACCAGGGGGAAGATCCAGGTCTAACGGCGCTTCTATGCTCTTTGCTGCAGCATACTGGATCCATGACCGCCGATCTAAATAGCCTGTGTAGCGAATTTTGGCGGCAATGTCATGGGAAAAGCGATACGCATAGGCAGTGTTAGTGGGATCTCCATAGATCCAAACCGCGTCATAGTAGTTCCGGATTGTCTCCTCATTAGCAGAACGGTTCCAGTCACACTGTGGAGCAACGGGTGCATCTAAGGCGTCGTGCAACCCTAAGATGCACCGAGTACGCCCTTGCGTGCGCAAAAACTTCAGGGTGGCGTCTAGCTCTAGCATCACACCCTGTGGAGCCTTATCTACAATCAGGACATCGGGTTCGAATCCCTCTAGGGCGGCTTGAATGAGCTTCGATCTTAGTCTCGTGAGGTCTTTCAGAGAGATGTTCAGGCGGCGAGCTTGATATTGCCCCTCTGCGGTTCTGTAGAGGGCTGGCAGTGTCAAGCAGTGAACGTTTGGGGAAAGCGGGAATTCGTTGGCTTCCCACAGTCCTGAGATTATCAAAATGTCAACTTGTAGAGGGGAATCGGCGAGTATTTGGGCAATTAGCATGTTGCGCCGTGTGTCTCCTAGGCCCATGATGTCATGAGAATAGATAGCAATATGACGCCTCTTCGACCCAATCACACTTTGCGCCATAGCCGGTACAATTATCGAACTACAAGGGGGTGTATCCTCCTGAATACGTGACGATCTAACAGGATCTAGGATTCCTACTCTATCTTCTTTACTCCACTGTTGATGGGATCTAACTCCTAATTTTTGCGCAAACATACCTTTCCTAATAATGCTTTTCAAAAGAAATACTTTATGCAGAGTGTGCTAATAATAGTTTTCCATATCTAGGATCAGCTATTCGCTAATATGACTTGGCAGTCAAGTCCAGATAGGCTTGATTAGGTTGTTGGTAGATGATGTCGCCTGAAGCTTCAATCAAACAGAAGATAAAACCCGCATTCTTAGGGTCTGAAACAATCTATTTTTAGCTAATCAGCTTAGTAACTACTATGCCAGGTATAGATGAAATCAGGATGAAAATAGGACTAATCATTGATAGATTAGCCCCCAAAAATGTTCCATCTCTGTGAGCGCTATACCAAACATGTATGGCAGTTAAGAAATGCTTCACCCCTATTCCTGAGAGGTAGCCTTCGGTGTTAGGGCGACAATTCCGCCAGCAATCCCCAAGGATCAGTCAATCAAATCTCCTTTTGGGGGTGAAGCTATATAGGTAGCCAAATGGTGAAGGTGCTGCCTTTGCCCAATTCGCTTTGAACTTGAATACCACCGTTGTGGGCCTGGGCAATCGCCTGCGCAATCGACAACCCCAACCCTGAGCCGCCTGTCTGACGGGAGCGATCGCCGCCGACTCGATAGAAGCGGTCAAAGATTTTGGTCTGATGTTCCGCAGCAATGCCAATTCCCGTATCTTTGACCCGAATCAGCGCCTGGTTGTCATTGCGTTCCAGTGTGATGACAACTTGGCCACCCGCCGGGGTATAGTGAATTGCGTTGGTCACGACATTGAGCGTCAATCGGTAAAGTTGTTCCTCATCGCCGACGACTTGAAGAGGGCGATCCATCAGAAACACCGACGTTAAGGCCACATCCTTAGTGATGGCGAGAGCGGCGAGTTCTTCCTCAATATCACTAATCAGATCTTGCAGGTGACAAGCCTGTTGTCGCCCTTTCACCGTTTGTCGATCCAAATTCGAGAGGAGCAACAGATCGCTGACTAAATGAGTCAATCGTTGATTCTGTCGCCCAATCACTTGCAATGTATCCCGCGCCTCCGTCTCAGGTAGTTGGGACAGTCTCAACACTGACTCCACCGTTGCCCGAACGGCTGCTAGGGGGGTGCGGAGTTCGTGGGCGGCATCGGCGGTGAACTGCTGAATCTGACTGTAGGACTGATAAATTGGCCGCATAGCTCGTCCGGCTAGCCACCAACTGGCGGCC
>JAAUYH010182835.1_pt1 | contig 14164 bp, 13 predicted proteins | sample 7278061 | NCBI WGS metagenome assembly JAAUYH01 (sample SAMN14350203, study PRJNA611818) | marine sediment metagenome | isolation source: surface marine sediment (0.6m) | place: French Polynesia: Moorea | collected 2018-08
AAGATTCAGGGACTATTACTAGGAGAAGATGTAATTAGCACAGCTAACTGTTTGCGATCGCTTGGTGGAGAAATTTCCGATCTCACCGCCCCAGAAATTTTAGTAAAAGGACAAGGTTTAGGACAATTTCAAGAACCCTTAGATGTGCTGAATGCTGGTAACTCTGGTACTACCATGCGGTTGATGTTAGGAATTTTAGCAGCGAGAGATAACCACTTCTTTACTTTAACAGGCGATCGCTCTTTGCGTTCTCGTCCGATGTCTCGCGTAGTCAAGCCCTTAACTCAAATGGGTGCAGAAATTTGGGGAAGACAAAATAACAATTTAGCTCCTTTGGCGATTAAAGGCAAAAAATTACGCCCAATTCACTATGATTCTCCTGTAGCTTCGGCTCAAGTCAAGTCTTGTATTCTCTTAGCTGGATTAATGAGTGAAGGACAAACTACGGTAACAGAACCAGCAAAATCAAGAGATCATAGCGAAAGAATGCTGAAAGCCTTTGGCGCAGATATCCATACTGACTCCGAAACCAATAGCGTTACTATCACTGGTGGTAATACCTTGCAAGGACAATCAGTAATTGTACCAGGGGATATTAGTTCAGCATCCTTTTGGTTAGTAGCTGGTTCTGTCGTACCAGATTCGGAACTAAAACTAAAAGATGTAGGTATTAACCCCACAAGATCGGGAATTTTAGATGTTTTAAACCTGATGGGAGCAAATATTACCATTGAAAAGGAAAGAATTGTTGCAGGAGAACCCATTGCTGATTTGTGGGTTCGCTCTAGTCGCCTTGAAGGATGCGAAATTGCTGGAGAACTAACCCTGCGTTGTATTGATGAAATTCCGATTATTGTCGTAGCAGCAGCCTTGGCGAAAGGAACAACTATCATCAAAGATGCAGCTGAACTAAGAATTAAAGAATGCGATCGCTTGTCGGTAATGGCTACTCAACTAAGTCGTATGGGTGCAAAAATTACTGAACATCCCGATGGCTTAGAAATTCAAGGGGGACATCCTTTATCTGGTGCAGAAGTAGCAAGTCACTCAGATCATCGCATTGCCATGAGTTTAGCAGTAGCAGCTTTACGAGCTTCAGGAAAAACCACAATCGAAGAAGCAACAGCCTCCAATATTTCTTACCCTAACTTTTTTGACAGTCTTCAACAGGTTTGTTGTTGGTGAGGGCGATTTGCCAATCGCCCATAAATTATTTACAGGAGAATAAATCATGGGAAACACATTCGGACATTTATTTCGCATCACGACTTTTGGGGAATCACACGGCGGTGGGGTTGGTGTAGTTATTGATGGTTGTCCACCAAAACTCAAAATATCTGAAGCAGAAATTCAAGTAGAATTAGACCGAAGACGACCAGGACAAAGTAAAATTACTACACCCAGGAAAGAAAGTGATACTTGTGAAATCATCTCTGGCGTATTTCAAGGCAAAACATTAGGCACTCCCATTGCCATTTTAGTGAGAAATAAAGATGCTCGTTCTCAAGATTATGATGAAATGGCAATCAAATATCGTCCTTCTCACGCAGATGCTACCTATGATGCTAAATATGGCATTCGGAACTGGCAAGGTGGGGGGCGTTCCTCAGCTAGAGAAACCATTGGTAGAGTAGCAGCAGGCGCGATCGCAAAAAAAATCCTCAAGCAAGTTGCTGGTGTCGAAATAGTTGCTTACGTTAAACGCATTAAAGATAAAGATGCAGTAGTAGATTCTAATACCGTTACTCTAGAACAAGTTGAAAGCAATATCGTTCGCTGTCCCGATAGTGAATGTGCAGAAAGGATGATTGAATTAATCGATCGCGCTCTTAAGGACAAAGACTCTCTTGGCGGTGTGGTCGAATGTGTCGCCCGTAATGTTCCCAAAGGTTTAGGCGAACCAGTCTTCGATAAATTAGAAGCAGATTTAGCTAAAGGTGTAATGTCCTTACCAGCTACTAAAGGTTTTGAAATTGGTTCTGGTTTTGCTGGAACGATCATGACAGGAAGCGAACATAATGACGAATATTGTATCGATGAAAACGGCAATATTTGTACCGCAACCAATCGTTCGGGAGGTATCCAAGGAGGTATTGCTAACGGCGAAAATATTATGATTAGAGCTGCTTTTAAACCAACTGCAACTGTCGGTAAAGAACAGCGTACCGTTACTAAAACAGGTGAAGAAACCGTTTTGGCAGCTAAAGGCAGACATGATCCTTGCGTGTTACCCAGAGCCGTACCTATGGTAGAAGCGATGGTAGCTCTGGTTTTGTGCGATCATCTGCTGCGCCATCAGGCTCAATGCCAATTAATTTAGTTTTCTCATTAGATGCGTTATTTGTAGCAAATATGAGCGCAATTTGAGATAAGTTGAGAGAAATTTTGTTTATGGATAGACCATTACAAGAAAGCAACATTTATCTAATTGGCATGATGGGGTCGGGTAAAACTACTGTTGGTAAGTTACTAGCAGAGAAATTAAACTATCGTTTTTTCGATACTGACGATTACATTGAACAATTAGCCCAAAAAACTATTTCAGAGATTTTTGCTACCGAGGGAGAAGCAAGGTTTCGTGAACTAGAAAGCCAAGTTCTGAGAAAGTTGTCTGCTTATGACAGAAGCGCGTTCACCCAAGGTGAGTTTGCAGCGATCGCCACTGGGGGCGGTATCGTTCAAAGATCGGAAAACTGGAGTTGTCTGCGTCAAGGCTTGATCGTTTGGCTGGATGCGGACTTAAATTTACTCAATCGAAGACTGGCTGGAGATAACAATAGACCTCTAGTAGGTCAACTCGAATCGTTACTAGCAACTCGCCGTTCTCTTTATGCCCAAGCGGATTTACATATTGTAATCGAGCCAGAACAAACTCCAGAAGATATTGTCACTCAGATTATCAATTTAGCTCATCAAAGAGCCATTTAATTCGGCAATCCTACCTAGAGAATTGGAGCTAACTACCGAAAGCAATTTATCTATTTATAATGAACAAGATTACAGTCAACTTACCCCAAGATTCCTATCAAATTACTATAGCGGGTGGTAGCCTTTCCCAGATAGGTAATCAAATCGCCAAGCTTAATTTAGGACGAAAAGTTTTACTGGTTTCCAATCCAGAAATTTTTAGTTACTACGGAGCAACAGCGATCACCTCTTTAAAAACTGCTGGTTTTGAAGTTTACACTCATTTAATTGAGGCTGGGGAACCTTATAAAACTTTGAAATACGTTCAACAAATTTACGATATTGCCTTAAAAAATCATTTCGAGCGTTCTTCTACTTTTATCGCTTTAGGCGGTGGAGTTATTGGCGATGTGACAGGCTTTGCTGCTGCTACCTGGTTGCGAGGCGTAAACTTCGTCCAAGTACCTACTTCTCTTCTAGCAATGGTTGATGCTGCTATTGGTGGCAAAACTGGAGTCAATCATCCCCAAGGAAAAAATCTGATTGGTGCTTTTTATCAACCAAAATTAGTAATGATCGACCCTAATGTCTTAAAAACTCTGCCAAAAAGAGAATTTCGGGCGGGAATGGCAGAAGTAATTAAATACGGCATTATTTGGGATGCAGATTTATTTGCTAAATTAGAGCGAGCAGAAGCAATTGATAGTTTTGAAAAGATCGATCCCAAATTACTACAGATAATTTTAGTACGCTCTGCCAAAGCTAAAGCAGATGTAGTCAGTAAAGATGAAAAAGAAGCAGGACTAAGAGCAATTTTAAATTATGGTCATACAATTGCTCATGCTGTGGAAAGTTTAACTAATTACCAATGTTTCGTTCACGGAGAAGCCGTAGCAATGGGAATGGTTGCAGCAGGGAAAATTGCCGTAGTAATGGGAAATTGGAGTGAGCAAGAAGCCAAACGCCAAGATAAGCTGATTGAAAAAGCTGGATTACCACTAAAAATTCCGTCTCAATTGAACAAACAAGCAATTATCGACGCTTTACAAAGGGATAAAAAAGTAAAAGCAGGAAAAGTCCGCTTTGTAATTCCCACTCACATTGGACTAGCCACAATTACCGATAAAGTGACTACTAGAGTAATTGAAAAAGCAATTTATAGTTAGTAAGATATTTATTTCTTACCTCTTACTTATCTGATAACTCGACTCCTAGAGTACAAGCTTGTTCTAAATTCGCTCCCTGGAAGTTTGTTCCTTCTACTTCAGCACACAAGAGATTAGCTCCTGATAAATTAGCACCAGCCAGATTAGCACCCCGTAAGTCAGCTTCTTCAAGATTGGCTTCACTAAGATTAGCTCCTTGTAAATCAGCTTGTACCAGATTAGCTCCTTTGAGATTGGCACTATTAAGATTAGCACCCCGTAAATCTGCTCCTCGTAAATCTATACCCCGAAGATTTACCCCTGTGAGATTAGCACCACTAAGAAATGCTCCTGCGAAAGAGGATTGAAGTAGTTTTGCTCCCATGAGATTCGCGCCACGGAGGTTAGCACCTCGTAAGTCCGCTTTACTCAAGTCAGCTTGCATTAAATTAGCACCTAATAGGTTAGCTCTGAGATCGCAAGATTGGAATTGCGCCCCCAAAAGGTTAGCACCGTCTAATTTTGCTCCTTTGAGGTTGGATTGAGAAAAATCCGTACCTACTAAAGTTGCTCCAGCCAGATTAATTCTTTCTAACTCACAGTGAGCCAAATTTTCATCTTCTAAGTTTATGCCTGGAAAATCTTTTTCTTGTCCTTTTTTAATAGTTTCGATATTCATTTATCAATTATTAATTATCAATAAGCCACATTCCTGAAGCAATTTTAGGTTGATAGATTTGAATGTTCATCCCTTGCTGCATTGCCATTACCAATAAGTTTAGGGCTTCTACTAATTTAGGATCGTAGGAAATCCCCGATTCTTGTTGACATTCGGTAAATGCTTTGATTATGGCATTGCTTTGGGTTGATTCTAGATTATATTGTGTTACTTTTTGTTGAAAATCTGCCACCAAACGCAGAATTCTTGATTCTAGAGGAATATTATCATAGGCTAAACCAGAGGGTTTTCCTGAACCATCCCACTGTTCTGTTTGATGAGTCAGAATTTTGGCGATCGCCTGGAGTTGGGGCATAATCCGCAAGAGTTTGGCTTTGGGTAACTCCTCTTGATGTTCTAAGGCTTTTTGCTGTACAGGAGATTTTTTGGCTTGAATTTCTGTAATTTGGGATAATGAGCCAAGACGATGTAATAATCCTGCTAATTTCAGTCTTTTAATCTGCCATGCGGGTAAATCCAGCAATTGTCCCATAGCTTCGGCTAAAGAAGATACTTCTGTCGCGCCCATTGGGTTTTGAGTATCAGTGCGATCGATGATTTGAGCCATTCTTAAAAAGGCTTGCATCTCATTAGAGAGAATATTATCATCTAAGGCTTGGAAAAAATTAAAGTTAGTTGTTTCTTGGGGTTGATGGAGAATTTCTTGACAACTCTGTAGATAGTTAACTACTTTTGTCACTACTGCAACTAGATCTTCTTGTTGATGCTTTTTCTGGTGGGTATTTATCTGCTCTATTTGAGTTTTGAGACTCTGGGCTAAATCGCGATCGTAAGTTTCGATGTGAGATACAGCTAATTCTACAGTTTCTAGGACTAAATCTGGCTCAAAAGTCCAAAATCCGTAAAATTTACGTTCTAAATCTTCTTTAGGTTGTCCTCCTACCCCATAGTCTGCTTCTGATAACTCTTGACACAATACCATTGCTGTATAAGTAGGAGATAAAATCATCAAGTGCCATTCTTGAGCAACAGGATCATCAGGAGTAAGCTTTACTAAAGCAACATTGGATTTCTTGCTAGTAGGATGGCTATCAAAACCAGCATCAGATGTTGCCATAATCCCTATCTGCTCGGATTTTGCTGCTAAATCTCCATAACGCTCTGCTTCTTGGAGATACCATTTACCCCTTTGAAAAGCTGTGATCACTAATGGCTTACTATCTGTCTCTAAAATAAAATCTTCTAGAGCATGACAAAGAGCGACTAAGGTATTTTTATAATAAACCCCTAAATTTAAGGGTTTATTGCTATTTTGATGATTTACGGTTAACTTTTGTAATATAGAGCCTTTAAGCATAATAGAATTTTCAGTTAAGTAGTATAAATATTCAAAAAGTCAATTAGACTTCTTACATTAGATGACCCATAGATAAACCCAGATAGATTTATAGCAGAATCTACCTCACTCTTTAAGATATTTAATGCGAAATCTTCTCACTGGAGGAGTTTGACTATCTATATAGTCTTCTAAAGCAACTTTTGTTAGCCCTAGGGTTTCGATGAAAGCTAACTCTTCTTTTGTTAAAGGATAAGGGGGATATTTACCCTGATCCTCTGATTTATTACGCCCCCGACAAATAATTAATAGAGTTCCTCCTGGTGCAAGATATTCTACTATTGTTTCTATTACCTGTTTTCTGGTAGAGCTAGGAAGAGATTGCAAAGTGTAAGATTCAAGTATGAAATCAAAGCTTTGTTGCCAAGATTGCTCTAGTTTTAGTGCATCGGAGACAAGATAATTAACCTCAGAATCAGGAAATCTTTGCTTACACCAGGCTATTGCACTAGCAGAAATATCAAAACCCGTTACAGCAAAACCTTGTTTAGACAAAGCTTCTGCATCATCTCCCAAGCCACAACCCACAACTAAGGCTTTTTTTCCCTCTGCTTGAATCTGATTGTTTTCTAACCACTCAGATAAATTAGGATTGACCCTTAAATCCGCCCAGGGAATTTGGGATGTATCCCCTTTTGCTTGAGAATACAAAACTTCAAACCATCCCGTAGGATTGTTTTGTTGGAGAAATCGATCAGCTAGTTCTTTGGTTCTAGTTCTAGCTGTTACTAATTCATCGTTCATCGTCACTTATAGTAGCATTATCAGGTAGGGTGGGCAGTACGGTGGGCAATGTCTATGGTGATTATCTGTCATAAACATGGACATTTTAGGAACATTGTTTGATGGGGTTGCATTATGAGGTATCCGCAATTCATAAATTGCGGATAGAATATTTATACCTTCGCCAATTCTTTTACTGGCGCACTCAGAGCGGATTCTAGAGGAGCGCGACCTAACTTATCTTCTAATATTTGCATAACTTCTCTTCCGAAATCATTAGGATTTTGTCGCCAAGCTTGTAAACATACTTCCCCAAAGAAAGAGCCTAAAGGTTCAGGATTCCAGAGGAGTTTTTTAGCTGTCCAAGGCATTAAACTCATAGGATCATATCCTGGTTTAAGAATGTTATTCTCGAAAGCATATTCTTCTAGGTGAGTATGAGGCTGTAAGCCAATAAAGAAGATTGCAGGTTCTACTTTATCTGCGCCAAAAATACTCTCTAGTTCTCGATGATAAGCAACTGTTTGACGAATGGTATCATAGGTTTCATCAATAACATTGAAAGAGTAGTTTACAGAAACCAAATCGTTAAATCCTGCTGCTTTCAAGTCACGACAGTTTTGTAAGACAACACGGAGGTTATAGCCCATCCGCATTTTCCTAACTAATTCTTGAGAACCACTAGTAATGCCGATCTCAAAGTAATTCATTCCTGTTTTAACCATCAACTCGCACAATTCAGGAGTCAAGTTATCCGCACGGATATAAGAAGCCCAATGGATGTCTTTCATTCCCGAATCGAGAATTTTTTGTAAAAGTTCTATCGCATCAGGAATAAATCTTTTTGCAGGAATAAATTGAGCGTCAGTAAACCAGAAATTAAGAATTCCCCGATCATACAGCTGGCGCATCTCGTCAACTACTTCATCAGCAGGATTAATCCGCACCTTCTTACCTTCTACTACTGTATAGATACAGTAGCAGCAGTTGTGGGGACAGCCTCTTTTAGTTTGTACCCCGATGTAAAAATCGTTTTCTTGGAAGTAATAGTCAAAATCTGACCAAATACTCTGGATATAATCGTAATTACAAGCAGTTTTCTCTAAAGGACTAGGCTGCTCATGGATCATTCTCTGTCTAGGTTCAGTTTCCCCCACCACATAACAACGCTCGTCGCTAAAGTCTTGACCCCGTAGGAGTTTTTCTAATAATTGTTCCCCTTCTCCTACCGAAACAATTGTTCCTGTGGGTAATTGCTTTTGTAATTGCTCATAAAAAACACTAACAGCACCACCACCAACTACTGCACGAGCTTGGGGACAATATTGTCGCGCTCTGGTGAGTCCTCGACGAATTAGACCTTTATTACGCCATAATTCCCCATAATAGGCAGTAGTAACTTTTAAACCACCCAATGCACCTTTTAATTTAACCAGAGGGTTACGAGCATAGTAAAATTCAAAAGCATTTTGTAAAGGATTACCCCCTCTACCACCTACAGGAGCATAGATCTGAATATCACGCCAGGAAAAGACCAGTAAAGTCGGCTGAAATTCATCTATGCAACGGTCTAAAGCAGAATTGAAGTCTAAAGGCGGGATTGTCCCCAAATCAAAAATTTTCTGCTCTATTTCAGGAAATAGTTTATGAATATGATCCGATAAATAAACTACTCCAATGGGGAATATGGGATTACAGGGGAGGCGAACGTATAAAATTTTTTCGTTCATCATCTAAAGCTATTGCTATTGTGAGGTTTGTAATGTTTTATGAGTATTAAAAAGGCTTAATCGAGTATTTATCTCATAATTTGTTGATATAACTTAACTTTAACTATATTATTCTTTTAGGATCAACCGCAGCGTGTTATTTGTAAAAACCAGGCAACAAATAGTAGTTAATTATTGCAACTATAAAAAACACCGTGATAGCAGATACCGATAAACTCAAGCCAGATTGGGCAGGAAATGACCCTTTATCCCGTTTTGTCAACTTTCTTATTGGGATTAAGCCAATTTATGGCATTATGAAAAGCCAAGCCAGACAGGTACTAATTAAAACAGCAGAAAAAAACGGTATTCCCTGGCGCAAAAACTATCAGGAGTTAGATAGTTCAACAGTAAGAGAATTATTAGATGCGATCGCAGACCCCAATTTAATTTATCCTGATTACTATCGTGTACCTTTCCATGCTTACGACGAAGGCAATTTATGCTGGAATGCAGCCTTTGAAGCAGAATCAGCTACTTATTCTATGGGGTTGCGAGTCTGGAAGAATGAACCTTTAACTTGGCAAGAAGCCCAAAAAAGACTCAGAGAAAGTTTTTATCAAGTGTTAGATACTTATATTCCCAATACTATTACAGACATCCTCGATATCGGTTGTTCTGTAGGAATTTCCACCACCAATCTACATCGCTATTATCAACAAAAACAAGAAACACCAATTAATACTATAGGCTTAGATTTATCCCCCTATATGCTTGCTGTCGCCAAAATGAGGGATACAAAGCAAGAGATTCAACAATGGGTTCATGGGAAAGGAGAAGATACACCATTTACCGATAATTCCTTCGATTTAATAACGCTTCAGTTTGTAATACACGAACTACCCAGAAACGCCACCCAAGCAATTTTCCGAGAAGCATTCCGTATTTTGCGCCCAGGAGGAATTATTGCTATCACCGACAATAACCCTACTTCTCCTGTAATTCAAAATCTTCCTCCAGTCTTATTCACTCTCATGAAAAGTACTGAGCCTTGGAGCGATGATTACTATACTTTTAATGTAGAAAATGCCCTTAAACAAACAGGATTTAACTATCAAAAAACTGTAGCCTGTGATCCGCGTCATCGTGCTATTGTTGCTGCTAAACCTGAATAAGAGGTTAGGCAAAATATGACGCGAGAGTTGAGATAAGCAATAGGTATTTATCCTCCCTCATCCTTCATTTGCTCTAATATTTGGGATAGTTTCAAAATACCTTGCTCTATTTCCGATTCTTCTAGTTGAGCATAGCCGAAGATAAACTCTCCTTGATGTTGAGGAGGTTGCAAATAGTAACCTCTAGCACTAATTAAACCGATTCCTGCTGCTGCTGCTTTTTCAATGACAATATCATCTGGTAAAACAGTTTCGATTTTTACCATCAGATGAATACCCGCATTTTCCCCAAAGATAGTGACTCGCGAGCCAAAATATTCCTTGAGAGCTTTTACTAAAGTTTGGCGACGCAGATCGTAAATGTGACGCATTCGCCGAATATGTCTTTCAAAATGTCCTTCCCCCATCCAATCAGTAAGGGCGTACTGTTCCAAAATCGGGGAAAAGCGATCGCATAACCATTTAGCAGTAGTCACAAGAGATATCAATGAGGGCGGTACAACCAAATAACCAATTCGCAAAGAGGGAAAGAGAATCTTAGAAAAAGTACCAATATAAATTACAGACTGGCTTCGATCCATTCCTTGTAAAGCAGGAATCGGTTGTTCTCCGTAACGATACTCACTGTCATAGTCATCTTCGATAATCAGACTGTCTGTTTTTTGCGCCCATTGCAGAAGTGCTATTCTCTGGGGTAACGACATAGTAACCCCTGTGGGGAATTGATGGGATGGTGTGACATGAACTAGTTTAAACTTTTGATGATATTGACTCAGAACTTCTACATCTAAACCATCTGAGTTCACTGCTATAGGTTGTAAATTAGCGCATTGTCCCATAAAGCAGTGACGTGCGCCAAGATAACCAGGGTCTTCCATTGCTACCCAATCCCCTGAATCTAATATTCCGCGTGCAATCAAGTCTAATGCTTGCTGAGAACCGTTAACAATAATAACTTGTTCTGGAGTACATCGAACTGCGCGAGAACGTCCCAAATAGTTAGCTATTTCTACTCTCAAGGGGAAATATCCAGCAGCATCAGCAGCATAATTTAGCAAAGCTGGAGAGTTTTGACAATGACGAGCCAGAATCTTACGCCATTGTTCCATAGGGAAATATTTGCTAGCAGGATTGCCATAACTAAAGCTAATTGCATAATCTGGTTCTGAGAGTTCTAAACTTTCTATAGAGATTAAACTTTTGCCCAATTGAGACAGAGTAGAAGCCTTGGCTATTTTGCTTGTTACAGGCTCGATAGGCTGTGATTTTAACCATTCATCGGGTATTTGATGACAGACATAAGTACCTGAACCATGGCGAGTTTCTAAATATCCCTCACTTTCTAACTGTTCGTAGCTTTGAGTTACTGTAGAGCGAGAAATAGTTAAAGACTTTGCCAAACTCCGAGATGAAGGTAATTTTTGGTTGGGTTTGAGTCTTCCTTCTAATACAGCACCACGAATTTTCTCCGTCAGTTGTTGATACAAAGGAATTTTGGAAGTGGAATCTAAATGGATAGCTAAGTCCATAATTAATTGGACGAAATTGAATTTACTGGTTAGGGAATGGGAATTGGGGACTTGGGTACTTAGGGACTTGGGGACTTAGGGACTGGTGGTTGATTATTACTTATTACTTATTACTTTTTTCTGAGTCCTTCATGCTTCATCCTTAAGAATAAGTGACTACTGGCTACTTAAAAATTGGACTGGTCTAAAAGATAAAAAGTGGCTCTTGAATCATACCAATATTCTTTTTATTTTGGTAAGAGAAAAACAACTACAAAAATAGACTGATGTCTGATTCCAATAATCTTCAAGTAACTCAAAGGAGTAAAATTAGACGCTTACCACAACGGGGAAGTCAAGAGCGAGAACTAATATACGACATCTTAGATGAAGCACTGATAGCTCATGTGGGATTTATTGCTGATAACCAACCCTTTGTGATTCCGATGGCATATGGGAGAGAAGGCGATCGCTTGTACTTCCATGGCTCTTCTGTAACCCGCTTACTCAAAACCCTACAAGAAGGTGTTGATGTTTGTTGCACTGTGACACTATTGGATGGATTAGTGATTGGACGCTCTTTATTTCATCACTCCATGAATTATCGCTCTGTAGTTTTGTTTGGTAAAGCAACTCTGGTAGAAAGCGAAACTGAAAAAATGAACGCGCTACGAGTTTTTACAGAACACATGATCCCTGGACGCTGGCTTGAAGCAAGAATCCCTAATTCTCAAGAATTAAAAGCCACAACTGTTCTTTCTTTCCCTATTGAAGAAGGTTCGGCTAAAGTGCGCACTGGCGCACCTAATGATGATGCAAAAGACTATAGTTTACCAGTTTGGGCGGGGGAATTACCTTTGAAATTAACACCAGGAGTTTTAATTCGGGATTCAAAGCTTACTGGTGAGATTAAACCATCGGAAAACCTAACCAATTATCGTCGAGGAAAATAGTGCCATGAAATTTTTAGTGATTAAACACCTTGTAGTAGAAGGATTAGGAAGCTTTGCCGAATTTTTCGAGCAGGCTGATATTACGGTAGATATTGTGGAATTAGAAAAAGGAGATCCCTTTCCTGAATCTCTAGAAGATTATTCTGCTTTATGGGTTATGGGAGGTTCGATGAATGTAGCTGATGAAAATGAATATTCTTGGTTAAGAGAAGAAAAACAACTCATCCGCGAAGCAGCGAGAGTAATCAAGTTGCCTTACATGGGAATTTGTCTAGGGGCGCAGTTATTAGCAGATGCTTTGGGTGGAACAGTTGCACCCATGACCAAGCCAGAAGTGGGACTATTACCGATACATCTTAGGGAAGTTGGTCGCAATCATCCACTAACCGCAGGGCTATCAGAATCATTTAAAGTTCTACAATGGCACGGTCAAGAAATAACACAATTACCCCAAAACACAACTATTCTCGCTTCATCCGATCACTGTCAGGTACAAGCCTATGCTTTTGGAGATAGGGCTTTTGGGCTACAATTTCACAGCGAAGTTACTGATGTAACAGTAGAAGACTGGAGCAAAATACCTTCTTACCGAGCAGATTTAGAAGTAACCCTAGGTCAAACAGGGTGTGAAGACCTAAAACAAGCTGTTGATGCTAGACTCCCCATCATGAATCGTGAAGCTAGAATTCTCTGGCAAAATTTCCTAAATATTATCAAAAATAGTCAGATTCCTCATTGCTAATTGTTGATTGTTAGTTGTTAGTTGTTAGTTGTTAGTTGCTACTTGCTACTCGCTACTAGCGCTCTTGCCAATCCCCCAATTCCCCAATTCCCCAATCCCCCAATCCCCCAGTCCCCCAGTCTCCCAACTCTCCTAGTCTCCCAGTCCCCCCTAATGTCAAAAACGCTTCATTGCTCTAGCCATATCCCGAGCATCTTGACGACGTTTTACAGATTCTCGCTTGTCGTGAAGTTTCTTACCCTTAGCTAAACCAATACTGACTTTAATCCAACCATTCTTAAAATACATTTTCAAAGGAATTAAAGTTAGTCCTTTTTGTTCAATTTGTCCAATGAGTTTATTAATTTCACGACGATGCAATAATAGCTTGCGATCTCGTCGAGGCTCATGATTAAAATAATCTCCTCCTGCATTGTAAGGAGAAATATGAACATTAACTAACTTCGCTTCTCCATTCCGTATTAGACAATAACCATCTCTCAGATTTACCTTTCCTTGTCTGATAGATTTAACCTCTGTTCCTACTAACTGTATTCCTGCTTCATAGGTTTCAAGGATTTCATAGAGATAGCGAGCTTGTCGATTATCACTGACTATTTTTATACCGCCATTTTTATCACTCATTCTCAATACTGTTTGGGTTAAGCTCTCAACAATGCCCCAATTTGTTTCGGATTTACCATTATATCATTAGAGTTAGGAGGTAATTAAGCAAATAAACCTCTACAATAAAACTTAGCAACAATCAACAGTATATTTGATTATATTTTTATGTCGCAATTTCTACTGACCTGGTTGGCAACTGCTGTTTCTATATTGATTACGGCTTGGATCGTACCTGGGTTAAATATTACAGGCTTTACTGCTGCTGCGATTGGCGCGATCGCTCTAGGATTTGTTAACGCTATTGTTAAACCGATATTGGTAATTTTTACCTTACCTCTAACTATTTTGACTTTAGGGTTATTTTTGCTGGTAGTAAACGCGATCGCCTTTGGTTTAGTAGGATATTTAACTCCAGGTTTTGAGGTGAATGGTTTTTTTCCTGCGATATTCGGTTCAATCGTACTTTCTTTAGTTTCAGGAGTTATCAGTCAGTTTTTCCAGGTTAACGATTAGGGCGTGTCATCAATTAGAAAAAAAGGTCTTTTTTTGCTCTTTTCGCGACCTACTGCGTCGAAAAATAACCTCCGTAGCGGTGCTACGCAGAACATTTTTCTTCTTGTA
>JAAUYH010011764.1_pt1 | contig 14154 bp, 4 predicted proteins | sample 7278061 | NCBI WGS metagenome assembly JAAUYH01 (sample SAMN14350203, study PRJNA611818) | marine sediment metagenome | isolation source: surface marine sediment (0.6m) | place: French Polynesia: Moorea | collected 2018-08
AGAAAGAAATATCAAGGCGGACGCTTACTTTGGTACACATTAATCGATTAAACCTCATACTGTATTTTCAGATACAACCTAATTTGTACACAACTCCACTTACCCGTACCTAGTAGAAATGTCATCTTGATTTATGAAACTTATATTCGCAAGATGTTAACTACGTATTGCAGATTCAGTAGTACTATGAATGGTAATTCTAGTCAACAGCGTGCTATTTTTACATCATAATACGTAGTGCAACAAGATTATATCTCATGGTCTAACAGTGAAGACACATCTTCCGTTAACAATTCTATATTCATCTAACTGATAGCAGAATGTCTACAACTCAGACCACTACGTTTAATTATACACAGTAGATTGCATAGACATTTCCACAATTTCTTAAAAATGCAAGTATTAGTTCTTGTACCTAATTTCTAATTTATTGCAGATCTAACTCTACTAATTGATTGTACTAGAAGCAGAATTCATGAAAAGAACGAAGAAATAATCAATGAATTTTTAATGATGAAGGAATATCTTCTAGTAAAATTACTTCGCACATTCCTGAAAACTAACTTTCCTAGAGCTTAAACAGACTTTTGAGTGATTCCTTTGATGCATTCTTCTATTTCGATGCGCTAAAATATTTATGCCGCTTCTTACAGTGATACTGAAGCATCCTGAATTCGAACACTTTGGGGAGAAAATTTTTGACCTGGATAAAACAATTTACGTTCTTAGTATTTACCTCTGCTTCTTCGAACGTTTAATTTAATTTTGAGATCTACAATCAGCAAATGAAAAAAGTAATAGAGAATATGGAGGTAATGCTGAGATAACAGAGGACTCAAGCAGAATGGATAGAAGTGCGAGTAACTTAGTTTCATATAATCCCTGCACTCTCTCACTCTATAAGCAGGACCCTATTTTTTAGAAAATAAGTTGGTAGGAAGAGAAACTTTTCATAATAAGTATGTAATTTTTCTAAGAGATGCTTGAAAGGTAGCCTTTTTGTTGGTACGCAGTAGTAGGCGTTATACGTTGAAAATGGCCTTTTTTGTGCATCAAATGTGGATAAGATGGAGAAATCAAAATGTTGATGCCTGCTCCTTGTACAGCACGCAAGTAATGCAATGCATATGATCGATGATGCATTCCAAAATTATTTGACTAATAAAAATCATTCCAAAAAATGTTTATTTTTTGAACTTTCTAAAAAGGTTAAAGTGTTGAATCGCCGCGTGATGTTCAGTACAATTGTATGTGACGCCCATTCATTTAATGTGCTAGTAGTGTCATTAATATTAGAATTTAATGAAAGATAACCGTCTACTGCTCGCATTCCATGCAAGCGCTAAGAAAAGGCACATTATATGACTCCCTGTCCCTGAATATCTATCTGCGTTGAACAAATCACGAAAAATATAATGACCCGTAGTGAGCGTATTGTATACGTCCGAGTTCCATACAATCAAGGCTATTTTATTGTATACACGGCACCATTACGATCTGTCGCTAGCGAAAAGCTTCACTTAACTCTAATACAATCAACCAACAGTTGCATTAAAACTCTATTTAAATTGTTTAAGTGATTATTTTGATACCAACATTTCGATTCGTGATGAGGATACATAGTAAAATAACATCTATTCCGAAAGCAGTAAATCAACAGCAATGTCTTAGATAGTCTTAAAATCAAAAGAAATATTCATGGTGAGGAACAAAAACGGTAAAGCTTATAGCTGTCACACCAGAATGCGAATCATCGTAAAACAATGACATTCTCATTGTGAGTAATTTGCAAGACGAATTTGTTCAATTAGCAAATAAAAAACACGCCATGAGAAGTATTGAATTCTTCTAAAACGTTATCTTAGTGGTAGGCACTGATACATGAGTAATTGAAAGGAACAGGTGTACATGAATTACTTGACGAATGGTAGCACATTTCACCAAGACGCCCACACAAAAATCATACGATTTTACTTCCAACTTTTCACTCATACAATGCCTTTTTTTGTGTCATCAATTACGTTTAGAATAACCGGTTTATGTTTCTCCTTCTTATGTGATTTTGTCTCGTATGAAAGGTGGTATCCAGACCTTGTTCTTCCACTCTAGTACCATCTATCAGTAGCAATTCTACATAAATTTCAGTGAGGTTGATCGTTCTTCTTTGTATTCTACATAATTATCTATACTTACGTGTTCGCTCATTACGCTTCACTTTTACTATATGCGCAGCCTTATTGCATAACAAAAAAGACCTCTGCTTATCAATTGTATCAGTTATCTCTGCGTAAACAAAAAGCCTTTAACACTATTCAGGCATTTCTTCGACTAACGATCCGCCTAGATTGATTTCATTTCTTTCTGTAATGTCACTCTCTCCTTCCATAAATTGTTGTAAGCTTTCACTACCTCATGCGTACAACGCATTAGGGCAAAAATTATTAGTTTGATTTGCTTGTCCGACAAATACACATGATTGCTCATGGTTGTGCCGAATCCTGTCGACAGAACCTATCTAGAGTTCAGCTCTAGGATTAGAGGTCAACTCATTTGTTTTTGAAACACAAAAAAATCCAAAATTTTTTTGGATGTGGTCGTATTTTGATTTGCTGTTCGAAATAATCTATTAAGTTGCTGCCAATGAATTATATCATTTAAAAGAGTTAATATTGCCATAAGCCTTTGATTCCACGAACAGTAAAATATTGATTCATCTTTCACTACTGTCAGTAACCGTACAATCCATACCACAATCTTCAAATAGTTAGTTGCTGCAGTACTGACAAATATTTCTCAGAAACGACAAAACTCTAACGTTCACCTGCTCCGAGCAAAATGAACATTCTTGATAACTTCTTCAGAAATAGTTGATTGCGGATTACAACTCATCTCATAAGCTTGCAAGTAATATATAAATTAAGTTCTAGTAATCACAGCCCAATCACTCACATCTTCTGGAATTTGAAATTGAACATTATAGTACGGCTCTACCTCCAACAAACTCAACACGCCCTCTTCGCCATTCAAAATTTTGGAATTAAATTTTTTGGAAGCGAACACCTTGCATGTAAAAACATAAGTCTGAGTACCTATCGAAACAGCTGAAAAGAATAATAACGGAATTACACATCTTGGGAAGCTTCTCCTGCGACTATTTCCAAAACATGCGTCGTGTTAAAATATTTCTTTATACGTTTTTCGGGAATTAGTCACGAACTGAAAGAAATGAAAGCAAGCTTATTATCTGTGAAGCACCACCATAATCAACATTCCATCCTATTTCAATACCGTTATTAACTCTAAATGCTTCGGAGGAAATTTGACAGATGATATTTGCTGTTCGTATGGTCCTTTTCTCAAAATATTTTAATGAATAATGGGATTGCGAACAGAATAATATGGCCATGTTGCAACATAAACAACTACTTTTGCTATGCATGCAAAATAATACTATAATCTTCGCTGAATCTGAATAACTTTGAGCAGACCGGTTTGCTGATCACACTACATGTTAATGCTCTACTCTATTTATATTACGTGATGCTGATTTTCAGTTGAATTAAACTTTGTTTACTTCTTTTCAAAACCTCTTCAGGTATAAAGGAAGAACTTATCACGTATTGGGAACTTTCAACGGATTTAATTAATTTTTCCGCAAGTCTTTCCTCTTCTTAAGCACCTGGAAACATTTTTGTCTCGAATTATACAGTAGTGGTACGTTGAAGAAATGAAAAATCTACTTCTTTACAACCCAAATATATTAAAACCTTCAGTAGATTGGACACTGTTCTCCAAGCTTGAAGCAGTGGTAATAAGAGGACTAATACAACACTCATTTACCACGTATTACAAACAAAGATGTACTTTTTCTATGCAAAACAAAACTGAATGCAAAATGTCTACATTCTGAGGAGCTGAAGGTAATCTCAACTTAAACTTTGTGCAAGAGCATTCAGTCATGGAAAATAATTTAGTGTTAACTCCTAGCAGAAGGCAGTTAGAACAGTACTATATCAAGCAGGTGATAATACTAGGAAATGAAAAATACACTATGTGACCCGAGCTAAGTTTGCAACAGGGTCGGATTATTTTGCGTTAAAAGAAGGCACTGGATACAATCACCTCATTGAAGAGATCTCTCTATATTAGTTAACATGGAGCTGATTTCGACTTCATACGGACCAGCAGGCATTAAAATTTTTTTCGGCAAATACAACATGAAGTCGTACCAGACCGATGATTCAGAAAGGTTGAAGTGAATTCACTCGTCTGATGCAAGCCGTTATAGATCTGCATGACTTTGGAATATGTCTTACGGATACTAAACTCGACATGATGACCTGTACTATTTCTGTTTTTAGAACATCAGTGACTAAAAACTACAACGAAAATTCGAATATAAACGCTACACGAACGTGAGAAAGAAGTTGAATGAGAGCCCACTAACGCACTTAATTCGGAAAGATAAATATGCAGTTTCAGGCATGTATAGTTTTGTTGCCATGAGAAAATTTTTTCGTAATTTCTGAATAATTTTCTATAGTTTAAAATGTAAAAATAAGGAAAAAGAATATTGTGCTCTCCTTGAACTCCCTTTGAAATTAATTTAGCCAACATTTCTGAATAACTGAAGATCATGAATTTTCTTCATTCTCGAAGTCTTTGAACAAGAGTAAAGAATCGTGTAATTCAACGAAACCTTTTACTTTACCTTCATCATCTAATTTAGCATATGTAGCAAATGTTTCTTGAGAAAATCCATTCAGCTGAATATTCGTGTTCGCCGCTATAAGTGAAATGATAAATTTTTCATCCTTTGACAGAGGATAGATATCCAAAGGCATGTATCGGAATTGATCGTAATCATGAAAACCGGTAAAAACTATGAGACCTAAAACTGTCAAGAAGCTGAGTGAAAAAAATTCCAAGAATTGATAGAACACTATAGTAACTTTGCATGAATCAGCAGTAGCAAGAGCTGCCAAAAGGGAGAATGTAGAGCTCAAAAGTATCACCACGAATGCAAGTACCGCGCGTAATGGACTGCTCCGAACTGCGTTTCCGTTAACAACCTTGAGGAAGAAATGGATGCGCGAGGCCGCTTTCGTAAAGAATTCTTTAGATTTATTACTTGTCAAATATGCAGATGGCGTTTGAAGTGGAAGTTTTTTGTTTTCCACGCTTTCGACCAATTTAAAAAGTTCTGTCACGATATCAGAGAGTCGTTTTGATTGAAGTAACGCTTTGGGTACGTGTTCACGATAATTCCGAAACTTATTGAAGGCTTTGGTCGCATTTTTACTTCTATCTCCATTTAAGCACACTCGCACTTGTTTCCGATGCAAGCGAGAAGGAATTTCAACAGTTCCTAGTAAGAATAGGGAGAGAATAAATGCAGATAGTTGAGGTCGGCTTATTAAAGGGGAACAAATACAACCGTCTAAATAATAAAATATATTGGTTTCTAGTTCGCATTGCTTTGGAAATTGATTATTGCACTTGTCCTTCAAAAAAATAGACTCATTTCGTAGCCAAGTAAGTGCCGAAACGTTAGCCGGACAGAGGAAAATAAGCAAGATGGCGAATTCTGCAAACCAAATAGGTTTAAATGGATGAAAAGGAGGTAACTTAATAAATTTCTTTCGATCTCTTGATTTCATGATTTCTTACTATGTGGTATTTTCACTTATTCCACTTATATAAAATGATGCTTGTTTGCAGTGTACTATCGATAATAATAGGTAAGTGAAAAAGGCGGGTCCGTTTGACCGTTTATTCAATATCACTTATGAATTCATTTGCGATAATTTTCAGACCATTGATTCATGAAGCACAACGTGTATTATGTCGATTTCAAGGTAAATTATTACTATATAGCGCTCATTCTTATGGGAGGAACATCAAATGAGTCCTTCTAGAGGCTATTTCTACTTGATATCATTCTTTTTAGCTGCTTGTCCGGGCCAAAATTGGTTATCGTTCCACACCTTCATCTATTCCATAATGTTACAACGCTTTGTTCGATGAGCCTGACAGAAAGCATGAGAATTTATCATGCAGAATCATGACAAAAGCCCATGTTTCAATTCTTATTGGTGCAACAACGTTTTGATTTGAGTCACAGCTTGAATTTTGTTGTATAAATGTGTTCCGTTCTTGACTATTATACAGCAAAGATGATTTAATGCAGGATTTTTGAATCTAATCAGTTATGATGTACGATGTTTGCCATGATTCATGTTGATCAACACTGCCGGGGTATACAATGAAGTCTTCATATTCGATTCGATTCTTATGGAGAGTAGTTGTAAAATTAAAAATCGACGAAGATAGACATGGAAGTAGAGTAAATTGAGCCTACAACAACTTCAGATTGCTCAAAAGGAACAATTCTTTTCAGGAAAACGAGTTCCAAATAATACTGGAGAAAGTTGATTTCGTTCCCACTGAGCACATGCAATCTGCATTATCAGTAGAAGTTCGTCGAATAATCCGATGTATACGAATCAGGCTTCTATTACATTACCAATTAAAAGAAGATAAATAAGCCAGGAAAAGTGGTTTATCTTCTGAAAGCTTATCAAAAGGAAGGGTAGGCTCAGCAAGGTGAAGATCATTTTGAGTTTGATACTGACCGTAGCTAATGAGTCAGTGTTCCCCACATGAGGGCAAATCACTACAACTCTATTTTGCTTGGGAGGACTGAAAACTCAAGAAGCATCGCTTCTGATAGATATTTGACATAATTTCGGGTTTTCCGAAGAAAAATCTCAGGCGACAAATTTATTGCTATCCCATTCCATTGGCGGAGTTAGAAACCACTTGTCCAACTATGCTTTGACTGTTACTCAGTAAAATGGTAAATTGCTTCGAATCCGCCTTTCCTACAATTTTAAACCGGCTTCTTTTGCTCAAATCTTTGGATGCCTCTTGTTTCCAAGGTTTTCTTCAAATATTTGTAGCATTTAATGCAAAATACCACCAACGTTATGTTATTCGGCAATACTGCAACAATTTGCCCCTCTTCGGTAACTAGGAACCACGTGAGCCTGTGTCTTCGAACCTGTCGCTTGATTTACTACAGACTGTGAAAATAAAATTTGGGATACTGCTCGTTCGGACACCAGAAAATACCACCGCGTATGAGGACTGGTAGCGCAATTTCTGCACAGATCTAGTCGTGCAATTGGGCCTTTCTGTGATAGTGGCGCGCAAGGTAGAAAGGGAGCAAAGCAAGAAAAGCTCAAAAAATTAAAGCGAGAACTGTTTGAGCAATTCTAACGTTCCCTAATGCGTCCTCTTCGTTATCTTTTTGAAACCGTTTCATTAATTTGGGCACCTTCTATAAGCTGGAGTGTCGCTAATATCCTCTGTTGATCCTTACATTGACGTGAATAAACTTTGATAACCCTCGATTGAAGCGTTTGAAATGAATGACTTCGCTCTTTCTGCTCCAAGTTTTATGTTCAACTAATCCGAGTGCAAAGATACTTGGTTGTGGATCCAAGCAGATCATATTCCCAAGATGTGTTTTTCTTTATGTGATTTTCGTTTGGTGGATGCATTTACTGCCAAAATTGTACATTTAGAATCAGTAGAGAGTCAACTCAATCTCGATATTTCCCAATATGCTGCTGTTATGATAAATCTGAGCAGTCGTTACCTTGAATGTGTTTCTCCCAACCCCAGGATTAGGAAAGTCGATGGTAATGCTTCCACAAGACTACGACCTAATTCTACAATCGTAATACGTTTGTAACTTCTCCACTAAATACTCCATAATGCTTTCTACCGCAGAGCAATCTTCATGAAAATAAAACCGTGCTTACTTTGAAAATTGACAACACACTCGTAATTCCAGAAAATGGCTTGATCACAATCTGCTGCTACTGTCCAAGTCAGAATTCGGGAGTAACGAACGATGCTACTCAATGAAAATTACAGTATTTTTTGATTCCAGGTTTGGCGTAGTCAGAGAATGAATACCGAGAAAACCCGATCAACTGAACATCTCGATTAGCTGCTACGAGCAAAAGAATAAATTCTTCATCCTACGTGAAGGGACAGTAGTCTCGAAAGATGTATCGAAATTCCTTACAATAATAGAAGCCGGCGGAAGTCAGAAAACCTGAATAATTCGAAAACTAAGAGAGAAAAATTCGAAGAACTGGAAGAAAATTTTAGCACCAGTGCAGAAATTGGCGGTTCTAGAAGCAGTGGAGATAAAGAACGAACACCTCAATTGTATCATCGTAAAAGCACTAGCCACTTGAAACAGTTTTTTTCGTACTACATTTCCATTAACAACTTTGAAGAAGAGCTAAATGCGCCAAATAGCTTTTCTGAAGAATTCCTCTAATTCAAAACTTGGAAGGTATGCAGATGGTGTTCTGAAAGGAATTTCACTTCCTTCACTCGTTCTACCAATTCTCGGAGGTCTTTTTCATTTTGCTTTCTTCCTCTTCGTTTATCTACTCAGCCATAGTTTGCTTTCTGTGGAATTTAGCTACAATTTCTACACCTTTAAGGAAGTAAATAGTCGCAAGTACTGCTTTTAGTTCGGGTTCGATGTTGCACTAGTGTGCTGTTGTAACTGCCAAGTTTATGAAGAATAGCAGACCAAATCGTGCATTCAGATAGAAATTCACTGTTCCATTTGGATCTTAAATATCGGAAGGGCAAATTTTCTTGTCATGCCAGCATCGAACAATTAAGTAGAATAAAATCAATTAAAAATACAGTGATTTACGCAACCCAGAGATATTTCAATGGATGGAAGAGCGATACATTCCTCATAATCTTTGTTTCTGCTGCTTCTTTATATTTGCAAAATACTGTATTTATCTTATTCTTATTTTCCTAATATAATGATGGGTTGTATCGTAGTACAGAATCAAGCAAAAAAAACAAAAAATGAAGGAAATTTTGACCAGTTGTTATGGATAATTAATGATTTTTCATTAATTAATTTATCGCTATTAATACACCACGTACAATGAGTAGGTTGCTTAAGACACTATTTATTATATATTTCTAACTTAGAGTACAGTATATTCAGAACTAGCCATTTCTCTTAAAGTATTAAATGGTTCAAATCTTCAATAGTTCAAGAAAATACAAAACATTGCTAATGTGACGCTACGATATAAACTTCCGAAATTCGATATAAGTTTTAATAGGTGATGGCTTTCGAAAATTCTTCCGCAACATTCCAGAAATAGATGAATTGCTTGAAAGGCAGACTTCGTTTTAGTTCATACTTTTCATGTGCTATTTTTCAGCTGTTAGCCGACTTCATGGCTATACCTTTCCGATTCAGCTTCCCAGTATCTTAAATTCTTTTGGTAACTGCCCGTTAGTACGACTGCATTCCGATACGAATGTCTATTCGAGATCCAGTGAAATAAAACAATGAGTTTTCTATTTTACAGTATTAGCGTTTTTGAATTTTAAAAAGAGGTCTCACAAGATGTCAATTGATGGGCCCAATTTTTGGAATTTAAAATAAAGACTATATGACGTAAATTAAGGTATCTAGATTCAAACATTCATTTTTCTGTGAAGTAATCATCTTGCCAGTTTGATTCTTGAAAAGGAAAAAACTAATACTCGTTGTGACGTAATTCATTTTCTCTTACGAACGATTAAGCAATACCCAATGCTTAAACATGGAAATTTAATCGTAGTGGATGAGAAATTGGATTAGCAATTGAATAGATTTATCTTCAAATAGAGGATAAACTATTTTCTGTTCACATCTATTCGGAGCATAATAACATGCTGCACTTATTGGCACATGTACATGCTACGTGTTGTCTGTCTCCTTCGAGAAGAGGTCTAGAAGTCAATCAAACAATGGATAGGTTTCTAAAACTAGGAATGCACAGAGGCAGCTGATTACTGAACGAATTGGAATGACGTTTACCGAAGAAGTTTGTTCCACTATTGCAATAAATCCTGTATTATTTTTTTATAGTATACAGCCGTCCAAGATTTTCAATCGAATGATTTAAATTCAATGCCATTTGGGCTGCCAATAATAAAAGCTTGAAATCTATGGAGATTTTATCGCACAGAAAAGATTGACAGACGTATACGCCTCAAAACTATGAAATAATATGAATAGAGAACATTTCTGACCTGAATGACATCCATCAACTAAATTCCTCAAGCTCATTTTGTCGATCAACGATACAGTACTTTGCGCGGTATTTTTTTCTTCCCAATTCTATTTTCCAGCAATCCAATTCTGCAATGGTTTACCTATTTCATTCTATGGTTATGACTTTTTTCGTTCCAGTGCGATAGTTACAACGGAAACGCGAAATGAAGATCCATCACCTGCGAGCTAAAATGTATTGTGATTGAATTAAGACCTAAGTGCATTTTTCGGTTTGCTGAAATGTAGAAATAGAACATGCATTCTATGAACAAAGTCAATTAGAAGTCGAGGAAAGAACCAGTTTTCGAATGGGGTGCAATTGAGCACAAACTAACTTCATTTATTGAAGAAAACTTGGGCTAACGGGATCTTTGAGGTAGTGCAGAAGTCAAGGACCCACTCTTAAATCCTTCACTCATCATTTTCGTCAACCAAAGGAAATAGTCCCTCTCACTGTTTGGTCCACCAACGTTTTGTCCGGTCAAGAATCTTGCAGCAGTCGGGTTATTATTGTGATTCTTCAGTTTAGAAAAAGCGCTCGCATTCGGAACCTTTCTCGGATCTGTTTCCACTTTCATGATGCCAGTTCCTTCATTCAGCTCATCGAACATGGCCACCGTAATCATTTTGTTCGCTACATTTTTCTTTCGCAGCACATCGAACGCTTGGAAAGCATTATTCCAATAGAACGATCCATCCCCTCGGGCTACACTTTCATACGCCAAAGGGCCTCCACTGTTACTGATTCCATCTTTCTTGTTTCGCCACGAAAAGCCGGGCCATATTGTCGGCGCAATCGTCAACCTCGAGTCCCACTCGATATCCTTCTTCACTCTCTGCGAGTAGTACTGCGTACCAGATGACTTTGTTTGGAACGCCATGATTGACCAAGGCTGAATTATATCTGCGCTTCTCCACACCCTTCGACCTCGACCTGCAAATTCACCTGTCCAATCTTCCCGAATCTGAGTATTTGTCGCATCTCTCCACCCCGCATTCACACCCAGAATCACCGTGTACTTTTTCTTCAATTCGTTAATCTCACGAACTGCGTCGGTAGCAGTGAAGATGTATGCGCCACCGGAATCTTTCACTTGGTTACGTTTGGATCCAATTCCAAATATACGCACCACAGGTTTCCCATTAACTTTCAGGTAGCGCTCCCGTTGGTACTCGTTGAATGTTCCGGGCACACCGCTGAACCAACGGTCAATGTCTACACGAATGCGTTTGAACACATCTCCGCCACGGTTGGACGGTGCTTTGTTGTTGTCCTCCTCCGAAATATCGTAGTTGATGTAGAACACGCGGCCCTGGCACACCGCCGCTCGAGCAACAAGGCGAAGTACACTAGCGCGAAATGCTCGCAGGGGTGTTTCCTCGCTGATGGCCTTGGTTTGGCGGCCAACGAAAGCACCATCGATCCCATATTCCCGCATCCATCGGAAGTGAACGAACACAGGGTTCGCTCTGTAGTTGGAGAACACCGTTGCCGTTTGACCATTCACTAGTTTAGCAGGTTGTTTGTTCGGGTTGGTGAGAGGATACGTCACCGAATATTCCTTCATGTCTGGCCACATGTCGACACCGGGGATGATCCGCGAACATCCCTCTCTGCACACTTGCCACTGCCGGAAGTCGTTGTTCCTGTTACTGTCATTGTCAATCGGGCTGTTATCACCGGCTGCAGCGAACCAACCCTGATACCCCGTGATAACTAAATTATCAATGCCATCGGAGGGGACGGCGTTTGGAGGGGCCGGTCGTTCCCAACATTTTGCCTGTGCAAGAGAGATCCCCACAACGATGCTGCACAGCGATAAAAGACGAAGTGTATTTAACCTCATGGCTTGCCTGTGCTTGTGGTCTGAAGCAGGCGATCCACTTACGGAGTTTTATACTGTACTATCATTCAGAGAGGATTGAACTATGCTCCTGGCAATACGTGTCTCTTGATCTTCGCATTGTTGGGGATATTTTCTTAAAATTTTAAGACTTGTCCACTCCTTGCGCCCCAACTGAAGAACCAACAACAAACATATACGTCATTCAATGGTTCTCGGTCGCCGCTATGAGGGTCAGCATTCCGATGGCCACCTACCGGCTATTTGAAATTGAGATCTACTGAAACTTAAACGGTGCGGAATCGAATCTAATCTCTAAGCGACATATTCAGAATATGATGAGTACTCATACTAGACGTAGATATTACAAATCCATTGATAGTTTAGGAGAGCCCCATCGCAATTCATGGATAGGATAGCTTTGAAGGTGACAAACGAATTACACCTAGGCAAAAAAAGAGGAGTGAAAGAAAGATTCGTCCATTGCTATTTGTTCCCGAGGTTTGTCTGCCTGAGGTGTGGGTATCGGTGAGATCCCTCTGTGATCAGAGCGTTGTTGATGCTTTATGCTTTGTGGTTATATTCTTTTATTGAATGTTCGTTTACGACCAATCATAGAATCTGACGTGGCCGCTCTCCCTAATGTATTCGAACTCATTTAAGTTGAATTTGAGTATTAAAGAAATAATTTTGAGTAACAATCTAAAATAACATGACTGAATATCATTAATCTTACCTTATAATTGAGGTCACATAATAATCAATCTCGAACATAATGTGTAAATTATCTTCGAAATATCTCGTATTCATCATCGATAGTACAAGTCTCTGATAGCGTAGAAACGAGCCAACTTATTGCACCAGTGATTGTTAAATTTCATTGTCATTTGAAATGGTATAGTTATCCGGAGAAACCGCAGTGCATTAGTGAACCATTACTATAGAGTTTGAATACTGGCATTGAATTCCGAGAATTAAATGGCGTCAATCGTAAATGTGCTATCGGGGGAGTTTTTTAGCTTCTTGTTCAATTAAAGTGGTTTCAGAGCTATAGACGGAGTACGGGTTGTAGTTTTCTGGATCAGTAGTCAATTCTGTCCGAAAAGGGGAAAATCCTTCTACGTAACTGCTTATCGTAACAGCTGTGGCCTAAATAGATATGAGAAAAGGGCATGCTATTGCTTACCATCAAACCGTGTGCTGTAGGAAACACGATCTCGTTTTAAATAAATCCTATTCAGAATGCCCTAAATATATCGAATCCTGTTCAGTTCTAATGTTGAAACGCTTTAGGGGAGAAAAGAAGGATCCTCACTAGTAATTGAATATTAATTAATTTCTTTGTCGCAATACAGTAAAGCGTTTTTCCTGTCAATAATATTCATTCCTGTACCATTCCTTAAAGTCCTCTCTAGATTTAGAATATGATTGCCAGGCTAATTCGGCTGCTAGTTTTTTATCTTTTATCTTTTGCTTCAAGTGATTAAGAAACGTTGTGTCGCAACATCAACTTGATCAGAATGTCAGGAGGAGACACAAACTAACTTGGTATAAATTATTGTACTCGAAGCTACTCCGTAAAATCGTCCTTTATGAGCAGAATAAGGTACTCCTGCGTTTTGAATCTCTTTCACCATCTCACTGTGATACAAAAATAACGAATTTGTAATATTCCATGGGTCAAATTTCGAGACATATGTGGAATATCTGTACTTCAAAAATGAAAGGCAAAAACCTAGGCTCCTTTCGTACAACGATGTGAATAAAAACTTAGTTCATATTTACTTACCTAGTATACATTGTTCAATACCCTTGTCAAACCTAGAGGAACAAGAACAAATAGGAATAAAATAGTCTCTGGCTACAAGACTGTATTCTCAAAATAATTTTATTAAGTCTAAAACAATAATATTACTGACAATCTCTGCTCGCGTCGCACTTCATCTGCGCTTCTTTCTTCTTCTTAGACTCCTCCGTTTTCGCTTTCAGTCCATCGATCTGTCGAGTTATCTCTCTACCATTCCTGTGTACCATAAACTTGGATTAATCAATCTCAGTCAAATGCTTTAACATACTTCTCGTTCGAGAAAAATTTATTCTTTTCATCGAAAAAGACCCTGATCTTGTATGAAACTTTAAAATTAGCTC
>JAAUYH010150800.1_pt1 | contig 14151 bp, 4 predicted proteins | sample 7278061 | NCBI WGS metagenome assembly JAAUYH01 (sample SAMN14350203, study PRJNA611818) | marine sediment metagenome | isolation source: surface marine sediment (0.6m) | place: French Polynesia: Moorea | collected 2018-08
GAAAACGAGATATTCCACAGATTCACTAAGTGTTTTCGATAGAAAAATCACGAATGCACTTCTCGCTCTCTCCTTCGTTATCACAATACGAGACGACACAAATATAAATTTTTCTATTCCCTAATTAGTGTAAATGCAAGGGACAGTGGATTTTGTGCAAAAGTGCCGAGTTCTTGTATACCGGTTTTCTCTTGAGCTTCCTTCCACTAAATACTCGACGAAGAGCTTTGAGAGGAGCGCCTCTCGACGAGAGTCGAATTAACTTTTCGGACAAATCTGTAGGGACGAGAAACTTATATAGGGACTTCTCATATTACATTGCACTCAATCGATCTCCGGTATCAGACCTGGTGATATCTGCATTCATCAAATCTCAATCCGACTCCCATGTTCACAGTTTAATCCCTGTACATTTTCACGAAGCAATCTACTCGGCACAAATATTCACTTGTGGAATACTCCAAGCGTATCCTCCATTCCTACTACCATCGAATGTAATTTCGTGTCTTCATTGTTTTAGGTGAGCTTTGTACTTTTCTCGAGGAGATATTGAAGATTCATTCCGCTCCTCGCTCGCTGAACCACTCGTTTTACCAGATACAAACATGTATGTTTTAGTTGCACGCTATATATGAAACAGAATCCTAAATCAGTCTCCTTTTGAATCTGATCACTCTCTATGACACTCATTGCTCGATTCATAGATACCAAACAATAGTATGATGAATATTTGTCAGATCATTGATAGAAAAACGGGAATCGTTTTTGACTTCTAACTGATGAACGCTCGTCTGTTACACATTCACAATAGTGCATTCGAACCATTTATGCTGCTGTACTACGTCTGCTCATTACATTCGCATGATCTGAAATGATCAAAATATTCGGTACGGGTCAAGATCACTTTCATATTCCTTGAAATCACTCTCCACTTAAGTAACAACTGAACACCATACATCTCTTTCTTCAATATAGCTCCGCGCTGCACACTCAATTGACTGTGAGAGAAGTAGCGAACAACGGTGTTTTACTACGCTTTGTTGATTCGTGCGTATCGTAAACCGTACCGTACTATCTATCACAAATTTAAACTGAAGCGAGACGTCTGAATGCTATTTGCAAGATTTGATTACCGTACGTGGCATGCCTGCACCAATTCCTTCGATTCGGATCCGATAATGTATTGATTGGATATCACAGAAGATGCAGTTCTTCAACTGAGAACCAATTCATCAGACCTTACTTTCATGTAACTCGTATAAGTCGTCTGTTACAAAGTATTCTTATTTATTTCTCAATTCCAATGGCTGGTTGCTGCTAATAAACACGACAGACGAATGGCCGAAACTTAAAAAAATGCGATATCTCACGATCAAAATCCACTATTTACGAATTTCTAATCCGGTATCCTCTTCGCTCTAGAATTTTCAAGCAAGAATTCAAATAATGAGGGAATTGAATGGCAGTTTAAATACATCAATTGAACAAATTCTTCATTGTATCGACACAGAATGAAATTACAACGGCATCAAGAACACATCAGGATTCTAATTCGCATCAAATCACGTTTCGATTTGCGCAAAATATGCCACAAGTCCACTACATTTCGTCTTGTCTGAAATAAATATGACTAATGTCCTGCACTACTCATTCCGAGAAAAATATTTGAACTGCCCGCTATTTCACACAAAACCTCTATATTCCAACACTCTAAAAAGTAAATAAATTACTAAGGTCTTTTACAACTACTGTTCATCCCTTTTTACACCCCTCGTACTCGATGTTGTCTATTGGACCTTACAGCGCCACACTATTTTCACGGTGTAGGGTACTTTTCACTGCATTATATGCACGATCTCCATAACCATTACTGAAAATTACAAGCTCCACATATAATTTGTTCACAAGGGGATTGATTGCTTCCCTACCCTCCTCACAGAACCTTACGACCCACACTGTAGCTTTCTTGCATACATCTGATTGATCGCTCTTCTACAGAATAAAGCTAGCATACAGAGAAGTCATTATTACTGGTCAGCGACGGGAATGACGCTTGTCCCATCATATTATCTACTCGAAACATTGCATAATGACAATATGATTGCCATATTGCATGTGCGTGATATACTACTGTTAGAATTTGATTTTTAGCCGGCATTTTGAACAGAAAGAAAAGTGTTTGCGTAATATAGGACGTTACAGATCATAGCTTGCCATTGCAACATTTTCAATAGAAATTGTACTGCAAATACGAATCAAATGCACTAAATTAAAAATATACAATAAATGATTAAAAATCCGAAAAACTTCGAGTTGTAATGCAAGATTTGAAACAAACAAATATGCCATCAGCCGCAGTGCCAAATTCTTGTTGTATCAGGTGTGCTGCAGATAGATGTAGACAATTTCGAAGTATGAAATCCTAAGACGGGCAGGCTGTGAACAAGAATCGAATTTCTGCTTTGCATAAACGATATTCTGGATAATTTTAGAAAGACTATGCCGATAATGATAGCAAAAACAAATCAGGGATGATAGAGAATCTGTGATTCCATTGTATAGCTTTATATACAGCACTTTTGAATGCGAGCCTACTTATCAAGCAGAACGAGCTTGAATATTTGTCGTCAACAAGCATTCTTCTGAATTCGTTAAAACATTTTGTGTACATTCAATTCAAGGTCTTAGTTTCTGAAACGTGGACTTTTCGTGTAACATTATTCTGCTCATGCCGAAACTGCTGATTTTTGTGATCGAGCGTCGAGAGCCAGATACTTGAGTAGCAGCAAGAGTTTGGTAATTATTTGCCGTGTTGAGTTATTCTCGGAAAACGTGCTTTTGAGAGCGGGATTAAAAAAGCAACCTGAACACTAATTAACTTAGTGCGTCTTATTTGAAATAACTTGATCGTACTAATCATAAAGAATCAGTCTAATCAAACTGCTTGTAACTTTAGTTGGTGTACAGTATGTAGGTAAAAAAATTAATACTTTCATAGGAGCTAATATTACTCCTATTTTGCATTGAGTAAAACGGCGGCAGTCTTATTTCATAGACTGCTGATTACCGACTGGAAAAGAAATTATGATAGCGTCGTCATGAGCTATCGTATCGGAGAATACCTCAAATATTATGCGAACTAATCGGTTGGCCTCACAGCCAATTTGCTTTTAAATTGTTCTGCTAGCTTGAAAATAGTTGATCAGCTCTGATCATGCAAAAAGCGCGTGCTTGATATGCTTATCAAGCTGTCTGTAATAATTGACGAGTTCCGTCATCGAAGCCTAGTTGTTTGACAGTGAATTTTGCTTTTATGACTCAATCGTGAAATCCGGAGGTAGTTCAGGTGCGTTAATCGAATTTACAAAATGCAATTCACATCATTCTAATTATGTTCGAGATAGATCAAAACTGCTATATGAATGCTTTATACAGGTTGGGTAACGGCCTTATTTTTAACCGAGCAAATGAGATATAAAGTGTAGACGACAAAGTCAGCGGTGATACCACTTGATGATCGTTGCAGCTTTCAGGCAGCCTACAGTGGAGCGAAAATTTGAAGATAGCAAATCTTATCAAGCTAAAGAGAAAGAAACTTGCTAAGCACATTTAAGACGTCATATTCTTTAGTGACGAAAATCGGAACCAAGTCAGTATGGTTAAAAATGATAGAAAACTGTTAACGGCAGAATGAGAGGAGAATTGTGTTTTCAGATTGTATTTTTGTGTCTCAAAAAAAGTTCAGGAGCTATTACATCCTATGAAATAATAGCTTGGCCATAGAGAGAGAACGTTACGAAGAGCTAAATCAAGTTGATTCCGTAAATTTTTCAACACTTGGAGATTGGATCGTTTTTTCGACACGGATACTTTGTTATACGAATAAGACAGTGACTTAAACTAGATACCTGGTAATAAGCTAGATAAACCGTTTACAGTAAACGTCGTGAAATATCACATTGATCTATTTAAGAAAATGCTTTAATTTCATTTAATTTAATTAATCACTTGAAGCCGCTGTACCATGCGTTATCTATAAATGACTGTGTAGCAGAGAGCGCACTGCGCATAGGCAGAATCTGAGGCATCGTAAAATGATTCATATACTTTGATTAGGTTTAGCGATAGTAGTACGGGTTTTACAATTGGAGAATCGTAGTTAGGATAAATTGTTCCAGGAAACCCTTAATATGGGAAAAGAACTGTAAATAGCAATACTCTAGGAAGTTGTGAAGGCGCTCCAGTCTATCCGTGCACTACGGTAATATTGTTTTCCGTATACTATCACTGAAGTATGTCGAAATAAAAGCTCATTTCTTATCATCGCTAAAACTGGTGACTTGAAAATTTTCGCTGCAGCGTACGATCCATATTTGTGCAACTAAGAACCTAGACTGGACCATGTAGGATTCAAATTGCTGAAAAGAGGGGAGGTATCCCTTGTTTGGAGGGCATCCGCATGCCGGTGCCAACTCGACAGGTAAGCCAACCTGAGGGGGTGATCAGAAACGGCGGTGAAATCGATAGGCACTGTAGAATTACGACACTGCTGACAATGACTTAAATATTTATTAAATCTATGATCTAGAATGCCCAGAACTTGTCACGCTCCCATTCTCACTCCGAAACAGTACTATTGGTGCTTGATTCCCTGTGTTCCCCTCGTATAGTTTTCGATGAACGAATGATGCTGGCTCAATAAATTACACTACTCTTCGCACGAAGCAAGCAATAGTTTTTTGACCAGATTATTCCTCAGTTTGATGAGGAGTTTCGGAAGTATTGAAAGCGGTAATAGCCATCGACACGGTGAACCAACGAATTTAAAACAAAATTTTTTATAGAAGTCAATTTGTAATACGTAAATGTTTATAACCGAACTGGCAATTATTAAATATTCTAATCATATAAAAGCTAGATTTTTATTTCAATGATGATGTACGTTCGGCGAGCTGCACAATCAGTTCTCAAATTCTATGGAAAGCAATGAGATTGCCTAGAAGCCGTTCAAAGCGTGTTACTTAAAAATTTGAAACCATGTCGTGCACGAATAGGCTTTTTTATTATTTTTGAAGTTAAAAAATTTGGTGCATGGGCATGCCATGCACGAATGAATCTGGGAAAACTTTATTGATATTGAATAAATATCATGTACTTAGAGTGCAAAGTATATAGAGCCTATAGATATATGCTTGAAAAATCATTGAGATATTGTTCCTGTTAATGGGCTTTATCAACTTCAAACTCGATGTCTCTTGAATTCATATGTGACATTGCACTACACATCTCGTTTGGAAACTAAATTCTTTTTATTTCAAATCGAACAAATCCTGATATCGAATCAAGTTATCGCTGGCTCGGAGTCTACCCTTGATTTTCCAGTCGATGTATTTCTGTCTGCGCCAGAGAACTCCACGCAGCCATGCCGTACATCTAAATGTCACGCCGTGACGTGGCTATCCAAACATAATCACGATGAAGGATGCATCATTGCAGGAAATCAAATATCTCCTCAGCATGCGGTAGACTGCTCAAGATGCCCGAGAAAAGATTGGAGATTATCGGCACCAATTTCATTGTCATAATGGACTCAGTTCCCTCGGAACCCGTTGTGTGAAGATCTTGCTGAATCATCGGTTCACTCAATTGCCATAAACGACACATGTTTGGGACCTTTAGTCGGATCAATGAAAAAGGTGCAACTTCTGAGCAAGTACCGTCGCATGAAAAAGCTTAAATAGTATAGTGCGATGGAGGATATTCCCATACTCACATTGTCTTTGTTCAATATGAGGAAGCAGAGCTCTAAACTTGTATGGTTCGGTGGCTGGTATGGCATTTTGGATATTTGATGTGAGATGACCATGCCTAATGTTCAGGATCAAATGGTTTGATAATGACTTCCACTTGAGTGGCTGTGAAGTCAAAAATGGCTCACAAGGCCGTCTACGGGTGCCTCGGTTGAGTACTGCGTTACTCACTGGTTTCAGTGAATACTAGGGTCTTTTATCGTACTCGAATAGATATGACCCATACTTCCAGTGGCGAATGTATGAATCCATGCGCCAGCCTGATATGGTTAAATAAATCTGCATGAAAATGTAATGGTGTTGTGAAATTTGCTTAAAATCAATGATTCTAGGTCACGAAATGAAATGCTGCATCCGATGTTCACAAGACATTGTGAAACATAAAAGAAAGGAATCTAATTATAGATAGCTCACTGTCAAACGGAAATCCATTCAACCATGGTGCGCTTCATCTTCTTCACGTTAGCTATTGCGATGCTCCTCGTATTGGAAAAGACCAAACGAATGGACCCATGTGCAGATGATTGCCTCATCATATTTGATGATTGTATTTACGAATGGAACTTTAAATGATTTGTGTGCGACTCTGTATATGAAGTTTGTTACGCTGCTTGGAAATCCAGGTGAAAAAAGCTGCAAGAAATTTCGTATTGGCATCTGGAAGCCTTACGTGGACTAACAGACATCAAAGGGACTCAAAACAATCATAGCTGCTTCTGTACCATGGACTAGTATATCAAATCGTTATTAAATCTGCTCACATTCAATTAATTTTGTGCAGAAAAAGTTCTATAAAAGTGTTCGACAAGCAAGAAATCCTAAAACGTCAAAATCACAGACTGAGGTTTCACTTATCATGAGCAATAATAGAAATCACATGTTGATAGCAGGAGAAATTATTTTTAGTTTGGTAAATACCAAGCATACGTAAGAACACTATTCCAAAACGAATAGGATATATTGAGAGCTTGGAAACCGCAGTTTAGCAATAGAATAGCTGCCATACAACAAATAGTAAATGGCGCGGTCTTGCAGGAATGGTACTATCGAAAGAAAACCAGACAGACATTGTCTCATTACAGCATAGGTAGCAGAGTGCACAATGAGGTCAACACAGACGCGGGCATGGGAGTTTCGGAAACTTGCCGTGAAATGTTGAGCTTCGATGTTCAGGCTCAGATGCTTCGGAAATGAGTCCCACCTGGATGCTTGTGAAGTTAAAAGGTACGCGAGGAGTATACGGATGTGTCAATCGAAGTACTGGATTACTCACTAGTTACAGAGAATTCTAGAGTTTTATCGTACTCGAATAGACATGATCCATGAACCACTTAGAATTGATTGAATGAATGTGAATGAAAGTGTAACGCAGTCGTGCAATTTGGTCACAAAACGAAGTGCTGCCTCTTGTATTTTTAAGACACGGCGCAACATAAAAGGAAGTAATCTGCTTCTATGCTGCTCACTGGAAAATCGAACGCCATTCAACCATGGTGCGCTTCATCCGCTGCACATTCTTCATTGCAATGCTTCTTGGATTAGGAACGACGAAGCCCTCGGACCAATGTGTAGACGAGTGCCTCACTGTTTATGATGATTGTATCAACGATATAAACATCAAAAGTTTTGTGTGCCGTACGAATTACGAAATTTGTATGGCAAGTTGCGCTCGACTTTCAACGATGCGCTAAGGCCGCTAGATCTAGCACCTGGAGGGTCTGCGTGGAACAGCAAGCCTTTGCATGGCTCGAAACAATCATCGCTGGTTCTGTATCCTGGGCTTCTAGTTTCAAATCATCGATGGAACTGCTTCTCCCTCAATTAGCATTACGGGAGCAAAATTTCAATAAAGATGTTTGGCAAGCAACCCAATCGTGAATGGCCGAGACAAAGTCTGAGGTCTAACTGTCCATGAGAGAAGTAAAGGAATAAATATTCGCTTTGTTGATCTGGGTTGTGAAAGTCATTGCTCTGGGGTTTATCACCCCCTCGATTCATCAACATTGGAAATGAACTAAGTGCCAGGGTCTGCTTTGCAAACTGTGGTTGATCTTCCAGTTTAGATAGCCTAAAACTGGTATGAGATTAATCTCTGCTGCTTAATTGATTAGAAGGTTTTTCCCTTCGAACCCCAGTGGAACACCCTTTTTTTAATTCTATTATTAACGATTAATATACCTTCTTGCGTGGATAAAGCATGAAAGCTGGTCATCTCCTATACAACTATAGTGGGTGTAAAAATGGAGGTCCTCGAAGCCTTTCCATTGGCTAATCAGTAGAGCTATTTTCTCATAATACTCGAGTAGCGAAAACAATGTGGTACTGGTGCTACTGCTGACGCATGGATGAATTAGTGAACCAGTTAGAATTGATAGAATGAATTTGAATGGAACGCTGCTGTGGAATTTGCTATCAATCGTTCATCCATGGTTACAAAACGCCGTGCTGTCTCATATACAGTATTTCCGAGACATCGCTCAACATAAGAAGAGGAACTTGGTTTTAGGTATCTGACTAGCAATCCGAACACTATTCAACCTTGACACGCTTCACCATCATCACCAGGGTTCTGATGCAATCAATTGCAGTTTAAATATAGGGTGTTCAAAAAACCGCCAATTTTGAAATGTACAGTATATTTTTCTCTATTCTTTACTATGCTTGTGTAACATTCAAGTGCATTTGTGTAGAGCACTCAACAGTGCTATTGATCAGTTCATAAAATGTTCGAAGTGTCCTCATCGTTCTCGCGCAACGAAGCCTAAACGATATTTCATGTTTTTGTAAATTTATCTTGAGGAATCTTGATTTCTCGTTGCAATAGCGCTTCCTATCTTATTTTTCAGCTCTTCCATGCTCTGAGGAGGCTCTTGGTATACCTTATCTTTAATGTATCCCCATCAGAAGTAATCGCAAGGAGTTAAGCCTGGAGAGCGTGAAGGCCACGAAATTGGTCCACCCCGGCACATCCACTGATTGGGCAAATTTCGATTTAAATAATCTCGTAATTCGATAGAATAATGTAGAGGAGCACCATCCTGCTGAAAGATGAAGTCAGCCAAGTAGCCTTCGAGCTTCGGTAACAAAAAAATAGCGAAGTATTCTTTTGTAGATACGGCCCGTCTCGTTCTCGTTTTTGAAAAGTAATGCCCTATTCTTTCATTTCTAGACAAAGCGCACCATACCACAATAGACCGTGAGTTTTGAAGTGTCTCATACACTTCATTTGGACGCTCACTTCCCCAGATTCCGTAATTTTGCTCGTTCCTCGTTCCACACAGCGAAAACTTACACTCATCGGAAAAAATATACGTTCTAAGAATCTTGCGTCATTTCTCAACTCTCTTCGGCAACGTTGAGCAAAACGCAACCTGCTCGACTTATGGTCTTCTGTAAGTGTCCTGTTAATTTGCAGTTTGTACGGATAAAGATTTAATTCTTTGCGTAAAATGTTCCAGACTGTTGAGTTAGCGAAACCTGTTTGAGCTGCCACTGCGCGCAGAAATACTTTGGGTCGCTATTAAATAGCTCTCGGATTTCATCGCGCACGGCATCACTGATTCGCGGGCGTCCGTTTCTTCCTCTGTGACTGTGTGATCCTCTTGTTTGGTAGTCTTCGTTCCATTGTCAGATTGTAGAGTGCGCTAGTGGTCTTCTTTTATACGCTTTCCGAAATAGCCTTCGAACATCTGTTGCGCCATATCCTTGAGAAATCCAAAGAACACACTGAGCTCTCTTTGCATTTTGTCCCTTTCTCGACAGTACAATACGGACACGTACTTCCTGAATGCAGTTTAAAGTTTAAACGTGTTCTAAAGTAATTGATAATGCTACACACTAAATTTTATGAACATTTAATTAGAACTGAAATAGTTGTGAATTATTTTGTTCATCTAAAATACAAGAAAAAATGAAAATATCAGTATTACCGTTATATCGTCCTAAAAACGAAACACGATACTTAAGTTTAATATTGTCTACCCATAACATCCATCATTATCTTCTACTTTTCTGCGAAACAAAATTGATTGCCATCGTACCTTTATTGTATAATAATGGCCCGTTGAAAATCAGCGGTTTTTTGAATACGCTGTATATTGCACATCATTGCAATTATCCCTGATTGTACTGTTAAATTGATAAGTTTTTATTGCCAACTTATTATTGCAGTAGATTGCAATACATCGCAATAACATTCTATCCTTGAGATACTTGAATTCTGCGATTTTCACAAGAAGAGTACTAGGAGAAGGATTGAGGCTGTTATAGTCGACATTTGCCGTGCTGAATAGCGTTGTCTCTTTTCAACTCATTTATTTAGAAATTTGTTGTTCAACGAGAAACATCTTCCATGACTGGTTACATGTACTCGAACACGTTGGTAAGAGTTATTGCTGGCGCAAGAAGCCAACCGAACGTCTTCTGCTGTGCCACGCCATCAGACCAATCATCAATGTATACATTACTCTATCATGATGACATCATTGACTACTTAAAGTAGTCCAGTTTGACATTAAACAACGTCGTCGCTCGTTTGAACGAAATCGAAGAATATTTACAACAGCTTGCAACTACTGCAGATCAGGTCCCTGAAAGAGTGGCCAAATCCTCGCCTAACGGCTTGAAACTCTGTTGAGGACCACCATCCGTTGGTCTAGGACGAGACCAAGAGAAATATTTGGCGGAGCGCGATGTTGCGCCGTGTTTTGGGCCTTGGGAAGGCTGTGCTTCGAGGGCATACGTGCGCGACAATCTGTCTTGTTAAACGAACACGTGAGTTGATAAGGGCATTGTACGACAGAGTCATTGACAAATGAATGTATTTTAAAAATAATTCCTTCTGAAGGATATACTACTAGTACATAAGGATATTGCTGCTGCTCCTTAGTAGTAGGAACCTAGAATTTGAATTGTAATTTATTGCAATCAAGAAAATCATTTCAACAGGTAATTGTGAATTATGACAGATTGCATTGCAATATAATTGTGCCTGTGCAACCTAAAAAATGCAATAGATTACAATCCTGCTCGTCATATTAGCTATTGCCATGCGCCTCTTATTTGGAAAGACCAAGCTACTGAACCCTTGTGCAGACTAGTGCCTCATCGATCATACTGATTGTATGGCCAAATGGAAACATGAGAGATTTTTGTGTAGAACAGTGCATGAAATTTGTTACGATGCTTCCAAACGCTGGTGGAAGAAACGGTAAGGCAGGGATGTTTTTAACCTATTGGCTTCTGTGGACTGCCAGAAGTTTAGGAACCTCGAAAATATGTTCGCTGGTTCTTCAGATATGTGGTGGAGCTGTTCCTCATTCGATTAGGATTATGGCATGAAAGGTTCAATAAAGGGGGTTCGTGTCCAGACAAGCAAACGTGTCTACGTATTGAATTCGACGACGGTTGTTTTATTTAGCAGTGTGCTGTGCCCCCGAGCGGTAGTCGCACATTGAAATCTCCACTGAAACTCTTGCAAACACAGGGGTTGGATTAGAGGCAGGGACAGAACCGGTCATCCGCCATTAACACGAACCGCAAAGCGGTTCATTCAACATATCACTTGCGTAACAGTCCGTCTTTGCGGTAAAAAAAGTGCGGACTATTCATCTCTAACCACTGTTTTTCTCTTATCGTGTATTGCACGACAGTTCGTATGCAAGCCATTCTTACTGGTAAAAATCACAGTCTGAGGCTTCACATTTAATAATCGATTATGGAAATTGCTGGTTTATGTTATGCGGAATTGTTACTAGTTTGTTTGATACCACCAATATCATAGAGCACCATTCCGAAACAAGTCAGATGTTTCGCAAGCTTGTAGACTGCATTTTAACAACAGAATAGCTATGTGCAACTGTGCCATTGTAGTAGACACAGTGACAAATAATCTTTTTGGGATGGAGGTAGTAATCAGCAAGCCACTAATTTTCTTTACAAAATAACGATCTTGTGGTACCGTCTCAGTGGGGCTAAGATTTGAGAACTGCCGCTTTTGATTTTCGCAAGCTATTAATCGTGCATAAGTACGTGCTGCGGGTCCTCGTATTCATCAATTTCTGACATTTTTTTGAGTTCATTCTAGTATTCGTACTAATGTAAGTACACACTAGGACGCTCTTGACGAAGAAAGATGAACAAGATCGGTGCAATTGCGGAACTTTACAGTGTTATGATCCACATTATTGGATACCGTTCATTTCAACCAGCATTCTGTGTTAGATTTCAATAAACAGCCAGTTGTAAATCATCTGTCATGCACTTTGAAGTAAACGATACAGGTTACTTGAGATTAAATTGAAAGAGCAGGAACTAACAACAATGCAAGACGAGAAAAAATTACACTGGCGATCCTCTGAATTAACGCAGCGTAATAATCGTGTTGATACTGAACATTAGTGAAAGTGTAGTGCAGTACTGAAATGATAAAAGATGAAATCAAGTGTTTACAAAGCATCAACAGATTCCATACTACTCTTCAATGCATCAATTCTGAAAACTGGCAAACACTTCGTAGAAGGATTGATGCTCATCAATGCTAGGGCAATTGCAATAACGCGATAGCATCATCATCCATACCAAATCGGCAAGTTGTAATGGAGGTGCGGATCCGTTGAACTGATTGATGAAAACAATAGAACTTCTCGGCAAGGAGATCTGTAAATAGAAGTGATATGATGACATCAAGGAACTGTCATTGGGCGTGATCCTCTATGCTGAACATAGTGCAGCGGAGTGCAGAACATGCTCGGTAGAGTCTCAGGGATTACCTTTTCTTGAAGTGTGTCTCGAGATGGCGATGCATGATGCATGATGCTACCGGTTCGACGCTTCTAGAAGCAGTCTGCTCGCGTGTTTGTTATGCCACTTAAAATCTCCATACTGCCTTCGCAAGCCCTTGTAAAGTAGTGGACTGATGAAACGTTGCAGTGAGTTGCATATATTTATTCATCGAACGAAAAATAATCGACGCTTGCATTTTTTGATGAACCACTGAGAACCGGTCGAATGACCCTGAATAGACACAATGCTGCAGTTGTAATTGCCTTACAATCCTCGATGGCCTACTGCAATATCGAATACAGTCTCTTTGTATTTCTAGAGAATCCTCTCAACTGAAAAGCATACCATCCGGTTCCCTGGCAGGGCACCCACAAGTCGAGAAAAAATTAACCATGGTGAACTTCATTGTACTCACCTTGGGAAAATTATTGCTTCACGCACTTGCGAATGGATGGAAATTCGACGATATCGTGCGTGAATTCGATGTTTGTGTTTTCCGGGGTTGCCGGAAAATAAGTGCCTGGAAACCTTCCACCGTCACGTGTCGCTCATCAAACACGACCCTCCAAGGCCTATACTTCGGCTTCACTTTCCATCACCTCCGCCACTGCTTCCTCTGGTCACGCCTATACCTTTTCCGCTTATCGACGATTTGACAGCCGACTAAAAAAATCTTGAAAATATTGTTATTCGGTCCTCTCAGAAGCGAACTACGAGCAATTATGTACTGCGCAGCATTTCGGGAGGCTGGTAGAAACAGCTCAATTAATATATACAAGGAATTTTCTGTAAGAAGGGGTTGTAAATTTCGTCGTTCTTCAAACCATTGTGGGATTCACTAGAGAATGTGTAAATTTTTTTACCCTCTTTTTAGATCAAACCATTTTTTTGCTTAATGCTTCAGAGCATTATGTTGGATATATTTGCTCAGTATTTTAGCCAAACAACCGAATACGGTTTTTAGAGATATGCTCCGATTGCTCTAATCTCGAAATATCGTTAACTCTATTTCTCGATGTTTGTTTTCCTGTATTCGTCTTTTCAATCGAAAAAACTTCAACTACAGATGTGCCACCTTCTTAAAGCCACTGACTTATTTCGCTTGAAATCATTTCAAACAAATGACTTGATACCTTCAATCTCAAACCTTCGGCTCCAAACCGAGCAGATCGAGTACAGTAACATGCACACTATTTGGTTGCACTACCATTCTACTACTAAGAAAAGAAAGCAGTCACAGATTTTTTTCTGCTGATTCACCCTCTACTTATATATTTTTACATTTTCGATTGGATTTCGACGTCCAGGAAAAGCTCTTGAAACAAGAGTATTCTCCAAATCTGAGCAAAAATGTGTACAATTCAACGGTACTTTTCAACAAGGCAATTTCCATGACGGATTCCGAGGTGTACATGTTCGAACGAAGAAATTATCATTTGACTATTTGGAAGACGATTCATTTCAATCAACCTTCTATGGTAGGTTTCAATGATCGAGCTATAATTGACTCCACTGTCATGCGGTTTGAAGTTGAATGGTACACATTATTTGGGAGTGA
>JAAUYH010000213.1_pt1 | contig 14150 bp, 12 predicted proteins | sample 7278061 | NCBI WGS metagenome assembly JAAUYH01 (sample SAMN14350203, study PRJNA611818) | marine sediment metagenome | isolation source: surface marine sediment (0.6m) | place: French Polynesia: Moorea | collected 2018-08
ACTAATCAAGTAGTCTGTCCAAGTTATTCGCATTAAAATTTCGAGATATCTCATTTTTTTAACTTTCGAAGTATTTTTTTCTATATAGCCGTAGTCATCAATTCTGTTTTTAGCAAACAGCCGATATTGTTGAAAGGCCCCAGTTTTTTCCATCTGGCCTGTAATGCTTTGGCCCTTGCTGCTAACAGGTATGTAGAATTTCTCTGCAATTCATTTTCATCTTTCGAGCATAGCGATGCCCGAATTTTTGAAAAAACTTTTCATAGACCCATCTACTTTGCCAGAGGATTCTTACGGGTTCATCCAAGTTCTTTTTCTGGGCTCTGTCTACGGAAAAGTACTGTATGCTGCAAGTACTTTAATAGCTGATGGGAGCGAGCACCTACTATGTGTTCCAGAATTTAAAAATATCGTGGGAAGCGTCGTTCTTCCTTTACTGGGGGCTATTCCCGATGGTGTTATAATTTTGTTTTCCGGTATTGGACCAAATGCTCAAGAAACTTTATCCATTGGAGTAGGAACACTAGCTGGGTCTACAATAATGCTCTTAACTATACCCTGGGCGCTCAGCATCATAATGGGTAGGGTAGATATAGACGTTTACGGAGAAACTAACTACCGAAAGCCCAAACTAGTGTATGGAAAGAACAGCTTGTTTAGATCAGGAGTCAAGTTGAGAAGTGAGATAAGGACGAATGCAATTATAATGTGTGGAACTGCGCTTTTATATGTTGTCATTCAAATTCCAGCAATCATGATGTCCAAAGACCCTTCTTTATTAGATACAAAAAAGGGTATGATGGAAGAAAGAAACTTTGCCGTCGCCGGTTTCATTCTCGCTATTCTAAGTTTCGCTGGATACCTCATCTGGAATCTTGTGCATCAATCAACAGTTATCGAAGACACAGTTTATGAGCTACAAATTGATGCACTTCGCAGAGGCATCGTTAGTTTGAAAGGTTTGATGTTGAATGAGATAGAGGGAAATCGTACTGATGAATCTGAGGAATATGGATCTCTAGACAACATGTCAAATCAGAAATTGAAAAGTGAGCTAAGGAGAATTCTTCGAAAATTTTTTACTGCCCATGACCATAATAAGAACAACCTTTTAGAAATCAGCGAAGCTCTCGCTCTTTTCAGAGAGCTGAATGAAGAAGTTTCTCGGGCAGATATTGAAGAATTTTTTAAGATTGCTGACGATAATGGTGATAAACTGATTGATCTTGACGAATTGGTTGAAGCTTGCTTTTCAGTCTTGATCAAAGAAAACGAGCTACCTAAGGATGAGTCTCGCCCGAACGGTAGCTTATTAAACCTGGAAAGTCAAAACAATAATGAACAGCAGGAAGCAAACGAGGAAGAGGAAGAGGAGGAAGAAGATGAGCCCGATTTTCCTAGTCAACTATCTCACTTGCCAGCAGAGCAACAACAAATCGAGCTAAAGAAGCTTTCGTTTAGGATGATTGCTGCAGGGCTACTTGCAGTTCTTGTTTTCTCTGATCCTATGGTTGATGTATTCAGCGATTTAGGAAATAGACTTGAAATTCCTGGATTTTATATCGCCTTTTTTCTTGCTCCATTGGCATCAAACGCCAGTGAGTTAATTGCAGCTGTAAACTATGGTAGAAAAAAGACTTCAAGAAGCATTTCAATTTCTTTATCTTCGCTTATTGGCGCTGCTACGATGAACAATACTTTTGGATTAGGAATATTCATGGGATTGATTGCTTTCCAAGGCCTCAAGTGGGAATATACAGCTGAAGTGATCGGAATACTTACCACTGAATTTGTCGTAGGTTTTATGGCTTTCAGAAGAACGCAAAGAACGATAGATGCTCTCATTGTTCTCTGCATTTTCCCTACATCACTAATATTAATTGAATACTTAAATAGCAGAACTGGATAATGGCGTTCCAACACTGAATAAGTCTAACTTAATCATTTTATTCCTCAAATTCTTTGAACAGAAGAAGTTATAGAGCAATGGCTGATTCTACTGAGAAGTTATTTATAAATACATAAATAATTTTAATCAAATACCAATTTTAACAGATATATATATATATATATATATATATTCTTGCACTCCTTTCAAATAGAGCTCGTACATGATGATTTCATGCGTGTATGTTGATTCAAAACCGATACAACATTTAAAAAGATAGAAAGACTGATATGCGATGAAAAATGAAGCGATTCAAATACCTAATTGTGCATGATAACTAAGTAGTTTGAATTCTATATTTGAATTTGTTAATTCGTGTTTTAATTGAAGAGAAATGTACTGTTATTTGTGGAAAAAAATCTTTGAGAAATCAACAATAAGCTAACAAATCTAAGGAAATCCACTAACTTTTAGTTCCTGGTTTGTTTTCATATGAGAAGAGTACCATCCATAGTCTACTCGTAATCAGTATTTAAATTAAAATAATGAATTTCTTAAAATTATCGGAACAATTTTTCATAGAATCCACAGATTATTCAGATTCAAATTTCATGGGGAAACTCAAGATTGACGAAAGCCTGGTAAAGGAAATTTATGATTGGCCATTGGCAACTACAAATCAATGACTTGAATTGATCAGGAATCAAACCAAATCTTGTGGGTATCAGATATACGAAAGCGTTTGTGGGTGCATTGATTACAGTTTTTCATTTTCATTAAAGAGAAAGTTAAATGGCCATGATTTATGTCGTAAAGCTGTTGTATCCAAAAGACAATCAGCTTTAATTAAGTTAAATTTGATTTGATTGCAGAAATAGAATGTATAAATATTTGCCGCATTGCGTGAAATAATTGGATGACGAATCAAAAAGTAGGCTAGGGCACCACGCAAGTGCATAAAAACGACACGTCAGATAGTTAGGCGAAAAAAATTAGATCAAGTGAAATGGGATCAAATATGGTTGCAGAACGTCGCAATGCTGACAGTGATGAATGATCAAGCTGTTGGATGCAGTAGAAAACGTTTTCCCAGATTAGAAATTGTATCGGAAAGTAATCGGGTCTAAAAATTAATACAGTATGGGAGGGAGTAGTTGAGGAGGCGGGTGATACAGTGTGTAAAAGCTTAGATGTTAGAGAGCAATGACTTCGAAAACGAGACATTCAACATTCTGCTGCAGCGTCGCACAGTAGCAATGGGGCGGTAACACATCAGAAAGGGAAGCACAAAGCCGAGAGAGGTAACCCAAAAGCGCATAGGAGGGGCAGTTGTGCCCAAGATTTGAAATGACTAAAATATCATACTCGAGGCATGAAAATTTCAATTTTCTGACAGGCAAAATTCTCGACACACGTTTCCACCACCGCGCCGTACTCTAGGCCTCAAGCTCCTTCGCGACGCAGCGTTGCCGTGCCCTCTACGAATACCCATCTTAGGCGCTGAGACGCCGAATGGAAAAGGCCAGGTACGCTTTCCCCCATTGCCTTTTGCGTTTTTGCGCGCTTCTGCATTCCGTTCGCTCACACCACGATCCTCAACCTCGTCTACCCCGTCAGGAATGCTGCTAAGACACAACAGAACACTATGGACGAAAACGACTCACTTGATCTCGACTCCGTCATTAGCCGCCTCTTAGCTGTAAGTCTTGTCTTCTTCCCTTCCCTTCTACCCGCTTCTTCTTCATCCTCGCGAACGCGCTTGCTGCTGTCTATCTTGTTTCGCGGCCATGGTGACGGGTACCCTCTACCCACCATCAAACCCTACTCCGCGGTGGTATTCGAATTCGCGAGTTGCCAAACTTGACTGTTTGCCCTCTTTTCGAATTGGGACTGGCGAGCCTTATCTACCACCTATGTTGTTACGAGGATGAAACCGTTGACACGAATTGATGAGAAGCGAGTTGAGCGAATTGTCCGACATACTAACCAAAATTGTTGATGTTCCGGTGGCGTTTTGCGAAAACTGTAGGTACGTGGCCAGCGACCAGGACGTCAAGTGAACCTTCAAGAAGAAGAAATCAAGACATTATGCGTGCAAGCTAGAGCAGTGTTCTTGCAACAGATGCCGCTATTGGAGCTTGATGCGCCGATTAAGATATGCGGTGACATCCACGGGCAATATCACGACTTATTGCGACTGTTTGAATATGGTGGCTTTCCACCAGAGGCGAATTACTTATTTCTGGGGGATTATGTGGACCGCGGACGCCAATCGATAGAGACGATATGTTTGTTGCTGGCGTTCAAGGTTCGTTACCCTGAGAACTTTTTCATTCTGCGCGGGAACCACGAATGCGCGAGCATCAATCGTATCTATGGCTTTTACGACGAGTGTCGACGTCGATATAATGTGAAGCTATGGAAAACGTTTTGCGATGTGTTCAACTGTCTACCAGTGGCGGCGATAGTGGACGAGAAAATCTTCTGTACCCACGGCGGATTGTCACCCGAGCACACAACGATGGACCAAATCCGAAGAATAATGCGTCCGACAGATGTTCCGGATCAGGGCCTACTCTGCGACTTGTTATGGTCGGATCCGGACAAAGACATCAAGGGGTGGGGCGAAAACGACCGCGGAGTATCGTTCACGTTCGGAGCGGACATTGTACAACGTTTCTTATCTCGATTCGACTTGGATTTGGTGTGTCGCGCACATCAAGTGGTGGAAGATGGGTATGAGTTCTTTGCAAGTCGGCGACTGGTGACGATTTTTTCAGCACCCAACTATTGTGGAGAATTCGACAACGCCGGTGCGATGATGAGTGTCGACGAAACGTTAATGTGCTCATTTCAGATATTGAAGCCGGCAGATCGTTTTCAAAAGGGTCAAGGGCGATGAACAACGAATATTAAGTCGGATTTGAGATTAAACTACTCGAGTTGTGTTGAGCAGTTTGAACTTTCTCAACTGTCTGAGCGCGTGCGATGAAACTGATGAGTTAAGGTACTATTACTACACTACACTACCAAATTTGTGTTTGATGATGATAAAGCTGGCGGGTGTTTAAGGCTGACGCAAACTTTGCCAATGTTTCCTTTTTCTTAATGAATCGCTGTACGAAGTGCTAGGTACAGTAATACTGGACTAGAAGTGATAGTCATAGTCGTCGTAGTCCCTAGTCGCCAGTGAATAGTATGTGTTCGTTCGGTGGACGATGCAAGACGATTCTATCTAGAGAAGCACATTGTGAGTGTGCATTAGATTGTAACACGTATGCACTAACACACACGCATACACACAACTGTACCCAAGTCGTGCTGCAGAACATACAAGCAGGAATCTACACTCAACGCTGCGGTTAGACGAATGTTAATAGCTGGCTAGCTAGCTAGCTGGCTGGCTGGCTGATTGGTTGGTTCCTTGGTAAGTTGGTTAAGTCTAATGACTTGTTTGTTTTGTTCACAGAAGTGAACTTTCCACTTACCATCACCATTGTGTCTCGCAGTGCCAAGCACTCACGCAGTAGGTAGTGTTCAAGAACCATTGTGTTAGTAATGATGGGGTGTGTTTGTACAGGGTTGGGAAGTAAACGGTAGCGAGTGAGCAGCTGCCAGTGGGTAGACAGGATGGATGGATTGATGTCGTTTAGAATTGGATATGGGATCCTCTTTCTATTGGTCGGTTCTATTGTGGCGGCTTTCAGTTGAATTGAATACGTGCACTACAGTGCGGTACTGTACTGTACTGCAGTTGTATTCCAATTCAATTCAAATTGTTTACACCTGATAGATTACCCGCTCACGCACTGAACACCATCCGCTCTTGGCCAAGGCTAATCGATGTTAGTGTTAGTGTATGATTGTGTTGAAACTTCGATTCCTCAGAGGAGCAGCACGGCACTGTAGCCGTTGGTTCATAATTCAATGCAATATGTTCTAGACTAGTTCATTTACTCACAGTCACTAACCCCCCCGCCCCATTCACGTTGACTGACTTTTTCAGCGAACTACCCAATAAAAAAGAAGCACATTATCAACGATGAGGTAAACTTTTGGCTGCAATTTGATGAGGATGAATGAACGAAATCATCAGGTAGTTGGTTTTGTAGCACTGATTTTTAAAATAAATTACAGAAATTTACGGCGCACACATTCATATCTTTGTACTGTACGCGCTCTTCTCAAGCATGCCAACTTTAAATTAGTTTCTTGCTTCTTGTCTAGATACGAACAACAATAAATATGATAAAATTTAGTTCAATTGCTAACGTAAATTAATACTGTACTACAACTCTATACAAACACTCACCCATACACGTACATACATCTATTTTGTCGTCGGATTGACTGTGAGTGTCAAATCCAAAGCCATTACCATAGTTAAGAACCGCGGAGAAAAAAATAGAGAGGGTGAGTATGAGAACTTGTGACGAATATTGGGATCGATATTAAAACAACGATACGGGTTGAGATTTCGTGAGTAGATGAAAATTCTGTCTCTCCATATCTCTAATTGCGTACCAAATTCCACCCGAGGTATCTCTTGTAAGAACACCGCTCTGCGTATTCTGCTTCTTCATGCTCTCAACATGTGCTGGGTGTTGTCAGGTGGTATGCTGATTTGCTGTACTGTTCTGTACAATCCTATTGAATTCTAGGGGAAAGCGGTTTCTCGATAGGAAAAGTGAACATGAATGAGGTCAAGGATTCAATCCGCGACAGCTGCAGGATTCCAACGGAAATGCATTACAGAATGTAATTCTATTGTGTTGACGCCCAATACACAGACCACCACCAACCCTCTTCTCTTCGTTCGGTTCGCCGTCCAATATGCAAGCTGCTCTCGGTCTACTTGGTTTCTCCGACCCATTCGATATTTTGTTGGAGCTTGACGATGCTGCTACTAGACGTTATGTTCCACAGAATGGTGCACAAGTACCCGTAGGTGGGCATGCTCGCTCGAAATCTAGTGATGCGGCGAATGGTGGATCGGTACAGCTTCTCCCGCTCTTCCAAGAAATGGAGACTATTGGTGGTCGCATCGCACTGACTGTGAAAGATGGAAAGCCTGTCACGCATCGAGGCATTAAAGTAGAGTTTGTTGGCGCAATTGAAATGCTATACGACCGCGAAAACTCTCAGGAATTCGTGACCCAACTGCGTCATCTCGATAATCCAGGCATGTTATCTGGTACTAGACAATATTCTTTTGAATTTACCAATGTCGAGAAGAAGTACGAAACTTATTCTGGCATCAATGTTCACTTGCGCTATTTCCTCCGCGTCACTGTGCTTCGCGCACAATACACACCTGACGCTATACGCGAGTTTGATGTATGTGTTCAACATGTTGTGGACGAGCCACCAACGAACAATTCGATACGCATGGAAGTCGGAATCGAAAATGCACTACATATCGAATTCGAATACAACAAGAACAAGTATCATCTCAATGACCTTGTGATAGGCAAAATCTACTTCGTTACGGTGCAAATTCAAATCAAACGAATGGAAATGGAGATTCGGAAGAAAGAATCCGCAGGTGCTGGAGTTAATGTTTATAACGAAACGGATACGATGATGAAGTTTGAAGTGATGGATGGCGCGCCCGTTCAAGGCGAATCAATTCCGGTGCGAATGTTTCTTTCGGGTAGTAAGAGTCTCACACCAACGTATCGGTCGGTCAACAACAAATTCTCTGTGAAATATTACCTCAATCTGGTGCTTGTCGACGTCGACGATAGAAGATACTACAAACAGTCGGAAGTTGTGTTATGGCGTGCCGCTTACTCTTAACTTTATGCTCTACGACACTTAACCCGACCATTTCTAAACAACAGAATTGATTTTCGATTTAAACGATTTTGCTACAGAGCCTGCGAACTCATTCGCGCGCTTCTTCGTTTCTTCGGACATGAACCCATCATCCCGACGCATATCCTCGGAAAATATTCGCATTCGCTCCCCGACTCCAGTTTCTAATCGTTCACGAACACGTATTGTGGAGCCACGCAATCGGTGAATTAGTTCAGGGTTGAAATAGAATGCCGCTCCAATTGCTAATCCAACACTAGCCACGATAGAAGTCGCCACGGAAAGACTGGCTACCCCAACTGCAGCGCCGTCTGCATATCGTTCAGTACCTGGCAACGCCCGAACCTTTGGAGTACTGCTCGCAACTTTCTGGTACAATCCAAATTTGTTCGCACCAAGAGCACGGTTCATCTCAACTTCGACGGGCCGAGCATTTCCCGTGCTGGACTGCGCAAGTCTTTCAAGTGTTTGAGGAAACCGAGATTCAGAAACCACAGGAATGGATGGTTCGGACGCACGCATCACTGCCAACCGGGCAAGTGCGGATTGACCTGAAATTGATCCCAACACATCGACGGTTTGTGGTTCTTTGCTTCCTTTTTTCGATTGGAGCGACTTGAGTTCTATTTCCGATATTCGTTTGCGCAGTTTTGCAGCCTGTGCGGCCTGTTCACGAGCCGAATGCATCGCCTCCGCAGCCCTTCCGCGTGCTGTCAAAGCGCTAAGATTGATTCCCCTCATCGAAAGCTCACCGAATTGTTGCCTACTGTACACTTTTAGAGACACACCAACGCATCTATGCCACCATGACGGCTACAGTATCTGGAAAGTAGGAATTTAGATCGAATATTTTCCATTTTTTATTTTCGCCTACTAATTTTGAAAATTCAAATAACTGCGATGCCTCTCGCGTTCTGCCCCTTCTTACCCGTCTGCTGCATAGACGGGCGCATTTCGCGAGAAGGGTTGAATTTCAGCTCATTTCAACACAATTCAACGTGCGCCGCGCGGGTTGCGAACGAAGCTACGCCACCACGATGCAATGGAAGTACGAGCCAGACCAGGAGGATGTGTATCGAGTTCTCGATCATCAACTTTCCGCGGTGCGAACTTGCAACCGCGCTGACTTCATGCATGCCTGGAAGGAGCGAAACCGCCGCATCCCCGGAAGTCAGCGCATGCAACAACCGCGACGGTTTAATGGGCGACGGCGAATGAAAACAGCGGATGGGCACAGCATCGACGAAGACTCACTCCTCGAAAGCGATTCCGAGGATGATGTGTCGCCTGCGTTTAATGAATGCCGACTCGATGCGTATTACAAACTTCGTAACGAAGCCGACATTGCGGCGTGCTGCGAATGGATGAACAATGTGCGACGTCTCAATGGCTGCAAGATTAGTCCGCTGGACATGGATATCACGAATGGAATAATGATGTTTGAAACCTTGTGTATTCTTGTACCTGAACTCTTCTCGCCGCATCCTGCGAATCTCGACATTGCGAATCGCGCGTTTAGTGAACGCACACTTCAAAATGATGGGCCAAATATTACTTTTGACCCGGCGTCACCGCCTGCTTCGCGACCTACAAGCACCAATGCATCGAGTTCAGTGCCGAAATCTTTCCAAGGTGCGAATGTGGCTAGTGCATGCGGCCTTAACAGAAAGTTGGACATCGAAGGAAAGGTGAAGCGGAATAACATGCGATTGCTCGTAATGAAGATGGAGAATTTTGAGTGGTACGATTTTTATGGGACTGGGAAATCGGTTGGTACGATGGAGTTTACGACTTTGGATCCGTGGTTGTTGCCCTACTTTGTATTCGCGATGGGACATCACGGTAACAAGAGAGGTGTGAGCTTGAAAGCCATTAGCGAAATTGAGGATGACCATGTCCTGCACATTTTACAGAATGCCATGGGCAAGGCTCTAACTGGTTTTGCGACCGTCCTGCCATCGAAGCTTACGCAGGAACCTCACCCGAGAAACAATCCTGAAGATCCTTTAGATCCGAATTTTGTGAAGCCCCCGAGCATATGGGAACAGACGGTGATGAAATTCGAAGCGGAACAGCGTCGCAAGCAAACTGAGCAGGAGAAGAAGCCAGACATCCCGGAAGCTTCGGCTGATGTGAAACAGAGTGATGTCAAGACGAATCGTGAACAGGACAATTCTCCGCAGAAATACGATGAATCAATTGTCGATAAGCGCGGGCAACACGAACCGCAGAAGGCAGTTGTCCTTGAAACTACTGCAGAATCAGATGAGGAGGTAATTGACCTGATTACCGAACGAAGTACGGTTGAAATTAGGTCGTACTCATCAAAGACATCGGATCACGAGCATGTACAGAAAGAAAGTGGTACGAACAAATCGGATGAGTCAGGAGCTCGGGTGGAAGGCATTGTTGAACAGCCAAGTCGTGGAAGTAAGTCACAAAGCTCCAGCATTCGTTCTGGTAATGCTCCTGCGAAGAAACCACTTGGTAAGGTTGGGCCACCTAGACGTGGACCTTCACGAATGTTCAAACCTGCACCTGAGCAAGTATCGAAACAAATTGACAATGAACGAACGGGCAATCAAATCGAGTCGGAACCCGACATGAAGCCCGTTGTTGCGAAGGATAAGACCGTCGATGGAACTGAGTCAGGGTCGACGTCAGTGGGTGGCAAATCAATAACGAGTGAGCCGAAAACAAGTCGAACAACATCTCTGAACTCATATGTATCAGGCGAGCAGGAAGATACAGAAAAGGGAAAGCGGAAGGAGGTACGCTCGGGTCGGATGTCATCGGACATGACGAGAGTAGAAACATTGGAAGCTCAATTGGAGCAAGTGATTGTGGAACTATCAGAAGAGCGAGGATTGCGTATTGAACTCGAAGCGGCAATGCAGCTTCTGGAGACAGAGAAGGAGATTCGAGAACGACATTCCTCTAAATTGGTGGTTTTGGTGAATAAGCTGACGAAACAAAAAGAGGAAGCATACTCAGAGAATCGCCGAATGTTCAATGAACTGCAAGAGGCTAAGCAATGTGAATTGAAGCTTTTGGAGAGATTGGATGAGCTGGAAAATAGGGAGAGTGAGGAAAGGTGCGTCAGAGAGGAATATATGGCGAGAATAGAAAGATTGGAGAGGGAAAAGGCGAAAGTGGACAAGGATCTTGGGAGTGCTCGGAAACAACTGCTGTTGGCTCAGGAGCGAGCAGAAAAACGCGGGGTATTGAGGCGAACGGCATCTAGACCAGGCACAGTGCCGCGACATTCGTTGAACACACTGCTGCCGACGTCGGAAGAAGTGGTGGCATCAGGCAGAGGCTCAGGAAAGCTGGTGGTTGAGCGAGAGCAATTAATGCAAAGTCGAAGAGAAAGAAATGCAGCGAAAAAGTTGGCAGGAATGGAAAGTGCTCGATCTAAGGCAGCAACAGTACGAAGTAAGAGATGAAGCAGTGGTATTGAAGCAGCAATACCAAGATCAAGTTCTAGAGGTGAGAGGAATTACAGTAGCAGAAAAGGACAAAAGAGCTGTAAATTTATACATTAAATTATTGATCAGTTGATACTGTATATTAATAGATTGCATGTTAGTGCATAGGTTTGTGCGTAAGAGGATTGCGTAAAATTATGTGGACATAAGAGGGGGACTTGGGTTTTTCTTATCGAGGCGTGGCATTGTAGTCAATGTCGACGAAAAGAAGGCAAAAAACATGTTGACAAATGGATAGAATTAGTATGGGGTACAATACAGTACAGTACAGTGCAGTGCGGTACAGTAGCAGGAAGATATGCAAAGTCAACGGCAAGATTGGAGCAAAGTACCAGTAGGTGCTGATATTGACGGTGGTAGGAGAAGAATGGGAACTTACGGGGCGATTCCCTATTCACCTTCGCAGTTGGCCAAGGACCACTCATTCGCGGCCAGCGATGCAGGTTTCAGACCCACAGTAAATTACGGAATAAATCGATGGAATTCACGTGGCGCGTTTCGAATTTTTCGCTTATTTTTTCCTCTCCTCACTGCTTACATTGGCTCATGTGCACATGCCACATTTAAATTCTTTCACGCGGTCGTCGCCACTTCGACTCTTGTTGCAACTGCGTAACGTGCCATCATCCTTCCGCACTTCTTCTCCCGTCTACTCTCGTCTTCCTCTTCCAACTTTCTGACTTGCCCACCATGTCCAAGCCCGCCGTCGTGATTGACAATGGTTCTGGTCGCTGCAAGACCGGTCTTGCCGGCGAAGACACGCCCAAGGCCGTGTTCCCCGCCGTGATTGGAAAGCCCAAACAGAAGGGCATCATGGTCGGTACCGGCCAGAAAGACGAATACGTCGGTGATGCCGCCATGGCTCGTCGTGGTGTGCTTATCATCAAATATCCTCTTGAACATGGTATTGTGTACGTTTCTCGGTGCTGCCTTTTCCGTTTTGTCTCGTGTGCCATGCTAACTCGCGTTCTGTTTCTCACTCAATATAGTACCAACTGGGATGATATGGAGAAGATCTGGCACCATGCCTTCTACTCCGAGCTTCGAGTCGACCCCGCCGAGCACCCCGTCCTTCTCACTGAGGCCCCGCTTAACCCCAAGGCCAATCGTGAGCGCATGACTCAGATTATGTTCGAATCCTTCTCCGTCCCCGCCTTTTACGTTGCCATCCAGGCCGTGCTTTCTCTGTACGCTTCCGGTCGTACCTCCGGTATTGTGGTTGACTCTGGTGGTAAGTTTTGTAACACTGCGTTTTCTACCTAGACTATTGGAAATCATTCGGTCAACTAACTTGTGACGCGCGTAGATGGTGTTACTCACACTGTCCCCATCTATGAGGGTTTCTCCCTTCCCCATGCCGTGCTCCGAATCGATCTTGCCGGTCGTGACTTGACCGGATGGATGGCCAAGCTTTTGATGCAGCGTGGCTACTCCTTCACCACTTCGGCCGAGCTCGAAATTGTTCGTGACATCAAGCAGCAATTGTGCTTCGTGGCTGAGGACTACGAGAAGGAGTTGGCAAACGCGGCTTCCAACTCTGCGTTGGAGAAGGAATACGAGCTTCCCGACGGACAGGTCATCACTGTTGCCCAGGAACGATTCCAATGCCCAGAAGCTCTGTTCAAGCCGGACATGCTGGGTATCGAAGTTTCGGGAATGCACAACACCGCCTACCAGTCTATCATGAAGACTGACATCGATATCCGTAAGGACTTGTACAATAACATTGTTATGTCTGGTGGTTCCACCATGTTCAAGGGCATTGACAGCCGCCTACAGAAGGAGGTCGAGACTCTGGCACCGCCTTCCATGAAGATCAAGGTCGTCGCACCCCCCGAGCGTCAGTACTCTGTCTGGATCGGTGGATCCATCCTGTCGTCCCTGTCTACCTTCCAGCAGATGTGGGTGTCCAAGCAGGAGTACGACGAGTTCGGCCCGGCTATCGTTCACCGCAAGTGCTTCTAAGGCGGAAGCGCGAACCACTCGCACTCGCTCGCGCAGGGAAAGTTACGTTTCTCCGCTGCACTACGCGTGGCACCGCCCGGTGCCGCGCAGCGTTGTTTCTTAACCAAGCATTACTTGGGTTGTTGCGTCGATGCATTGAGACCCTGAGAATTGTTGTCGTTTGATTCCTCAAGTAGCTCATTCCTTTCCGATTCTAATCGAGAACTACTCTACACACCCTCTAGATTAACTAAATACAGTTTGTGCAGCGCTTCGGTGCCTGGTGACTCGTGCGTCGATAGGTAGAACTAATAAGAGAATGTGCAGCTGTTGGATAGCTGGCGTCTGACAATTAAGTTGTACCATTTGTGTAGTACTGTACCGGTACAGTATTTGTATATACTGTTACTGCATTGGTGAAGTTCAAGAAATGGTAAAAGCGTGGTCGGGACTACTCGAAAGGGTGTGGGTATAGAAAGTGGATTTTGTGATGAATGATAGAGTCGTCCATTCAGTTACAGTGAAGGCTCTTGTTCCTGTTCTCGAGTTCGCGGCCTAGAATCCATTCCGCATTGCACGTGATTCCAATTTCCGTTTGACCACTACAGACAATACTGTACTCGTTGCCCTACCGGTACATCTATGACGGCCCTGCATCGCAGTTGTAATACCACAGTTTAGGAGCAAGGACACCAGGGAGTGGCTGGAATCGTTCGCCTCCAAATTGAATTGTCCGAGAGAAGAAGCGGAGAGGGGTTTGACAATCAAGTCGGACCCAAAAGGACATCCGTGAGTAGGGTAGGGTAGCGTAGGCGACAGTACCGCAGATGACGTACGGTACAAAACCCGCAGCAGTGACACCAACCGTCGGTGTAACACTTCTGACATCTGGCTGCTGCCAGCGTTACAAAGGTTGTTATGTTTCCGGCTACAGGTCAACTTCCACTTTTGTGCCGATCAGTTTAGTGCCACTCTATTTATATCCGACAAGCAATAGTGCTTGCATTATTTAG
>JAAUYH010148643.1_pt1 | contig 14150 bp, 13 predicted proteins | sample 7278061 | NCBI WGS metagenome assembly JAAUYH01 (sample SAMN14350203, study PRJNA611818) | marine sediment metagenome | isolation source: surface marine sediment (0.6m) | place: French Polynesia: Moorea | collected 2018-08
ATTTTATACCAGTCGCTCGATAAATATGGAGGTCAACAAATGACTGCTCCTAAAGAGAAAAAAATCGACCCAGTTATTTCACACTACGATCCTCACATCATACCGGCCGAAACTGCTGCACGGGTAGATCGAGAAGGAGATAATTTTTGTCATGTTGCTCATGACGATCCAAAAGACCGCGAACATCTCCACACTCGCGACGGCTATACGGTAGATCGGGATGGATTGATTAATAACTATCCAGTCGAACCGGAAATGTATATCAACCAACCTGGAGACTTGAAAGAACGAGAGCTTAAACTTAAAGCCGATCGCCTGCGCCAACTTCAAGCATTATCCGAAGATGAAGAAGGTAAACTAACTCTCGAACACGATTGGCGACATCGAGGGCCGGGTTTGATTTAGTTAAGCCAAATCACAAACTATTCTCAAATGCTAGCACTCTGGCTTTGGAATCTTAAACGGAGTGCTGGAATTATATTGCAAATTTTAAATCCACCGATCGCAAGAAATTTTAGTGAATGAAATGCCGACCCTAAATGATTCGATCGAGCCAGATCCATTTAAATCTAACAATTAAAAACAATCTTTTACACGGGTGGAATCAAATGACATCGACAAAACAAACTAATTCAAAACGAGTAGCAATTTTAATTGAAAATCAATTTGAGGATTTGCAACTTACAATTCCTGAAACCGCCCTCAAACAGGCAGGAGCGGAAATTACCGTACTCGGTTCGCGCATGAATGAGAAATACTCGGGCAAACGAGGCAAAATATTTCGCAATCCCGACGCTACAGTTTCGGAAATGCGAGCCTCTGATTTTGATGCGATCGTGATTCCAGTTGGTGCAATTAGAACCAATCCTTTTGCTGTTAAGTTTGTTAGTGCGGCAATCGCCTTAGATAAAATCATCGCTACAGTTGGTTGTGGATTGCAAGTTTTAATTGAAACAAAACAACTAAGCGGTAAAAAAGTTACTGGTTTTCACTCAATTCGCACCGATATTGAGAATGCAGGAGCGATCTACGTCAAAGATCCGGTAGTAGTCGATGGTAATTTAATTACGGCCAGAAAACCGGCGGATTTACCGATGTTTACAACTACCTTGCTCGATCGCCTGGAATTAAAAATTAAAGGAATGACTTTGCCCGAAACTAGCGATCGCACTTTTGCCTGGTGGAAATTGGGACAAAAATGGAATGGTTCGAGCAGAGCAGACATTACTAAAGCACTCAACACGGCTATTGTTGGCGAAAGATATACTTTAGAAGCATTCAAACAATACAGTTATCGCTCGAGCGATGAAGAATTACGCGGTTTGCTCCAGGAAATCAGCACGATCAAACAGCGTCACGTTCAGTTACTAGAAGCTCACTTATACAATGCTTTTAAAGAGCAAGTAGGTTGGCAAGCAGTCGGTAGTGAAGCCTATGCTGCATTGATAAGTTGGCTGCAATCTTCTAACGAACTTTCAATTTTACGCCGAGCTTTAGGAGACATTCAAACCGGAGTAGTCGATATCTATCATCTAAGTTGCCAACTCAGCGCGCCAGAAACAGTGGCAATTTTAGAAGAAATCGAACACGATTTAATGAAGTATGAAGAGCGTCTGGTCGATCTATACCAAGGGCGATCGGGCGATCGAGTCAAACCTCCTTTACCGACTACTATTGCGGCAGTTTAATCCTTAATCTGGATCGATCTTGAAGTAATTGATGTACTGCAATTAAAGTACATCATTTCTCGATCGCCGCAAAAATGAGTAAGATCTAAGTAGAGAGTCAAGTGAAAAAAGCCCTTAATTCTTGCACTCCGATAAGACAAGCCTCTCAAAATAATGTGGAGGAGATTGCAGTTATGTTACACAATAAACCGATCCTTCCCGATCCTTGGGAAAGTCCCAATCCGCCTCAAAAACCCGAGCCTGCTCCTCAAACTTGGCAATTATTCAAAGAGCCATGTCCCTCGATTGCTGCTGCTGGAAGTCCAGACGCACCCAGACTACCGACTCATCAACTAGCTAGTACGGAAATACTACTAGAAGAGGAACTCAAACTTAAAGCTCTCAGCGATCGGATTCTCAAACCGCAATTGGAAAAAGCTTTAGCCTTAATTTACTGGCTCGAGACAATTGGCAATTCAAATCAAATCGAGTCACTATCCCCCAGTTAAATATTGCAACAAGCAAGAAAATCAAATCGATCGCATCTATTCAATCGGATGCGATCTTAATTAATAGTTATTTAAAGTTTATAACCAATTTTTCGTAAAAGTTGAGAGCGTTTTTTAATGTCTTCAGCAGTTTCTATGCCTCGAGGAGAAACACCATCAACAACACCTAAAATACCTCTTCCCAATTCAGTTTGAACGACAATAACTTCTACTCGATTTGCCGTAGCGCAATATATTCTACAAACTTCTTGGCATTGTTTGATAGCGTTAAGAAAATTAATCGGGTAAGCACCCTCGAGCAGGATAATAAAACTATGACCTGCACCTAAAGCTAGAGCATTTTCGCTGGCTATTTTCTGTAAATTTGGATCGTTTCCCGACACCCTAACTAAACAGTCTGCCGATGCTTCGCAAAATGCCAAGCCAAATTTTACCTCTGCCGAAATGCCGACTATTATTTCATGCAAATCTTCTACTGTTTTAATAAAATGGCTCTGACCGAGGATAATATTGCATTCAGATGGTACGGATAAAGGGACTAATTTAAGTTCCATGGTTTTTATCCTCCTGAAAAAAATTATTTTTTTTATTGCGTTTATTCTTCTCTATTTTGTCGATCTAGAAAATTACTTCGCTCCAAATTTTAATCGATCGAAACTAGCTCTACTTATTAGCATAAATCTATTTTGAGTCGAGCGATCGCAGTAATAATAAAACTGTCAAACAACTCAATAATTTACTTGAATTCAGGGTGATATTTATTCTAGAATTTAGATAGATTGTAAGCTTAAAAAATTTGATTTTGAAGTTAAAACAAAGTGATTTTAGATGATGGGAAATCAAATGAATAATAATGTTGCTGAAGTTACACAAATCGCCGGAACATTATTAGCCGGAATGCTAGCAAATCCACACATATACGCGAATATATCCGACGAAGGCGCATTGGGGCAACAAGAACAAAACTTAAAGCATCTTGCTATTGAGATGGCTCTCCAGTTAGTCAAGGATGTCGAAAAAAAACTTAATTAATTGCTCCCTCAATTTAAGTAAAGTAATTCGATCGCACGAAAGATTAAGCTGCCAATATCTTAGGATAAAAGAGAGACCTAATTAGATTTAAAATAAAGCCATGCGTGCAATGATTCTCGAAGCACCAGGTCAAAGGCTCAAAGAAATCGATCTACCCATACCGGAGCCAGCTTCAAATCAGGTACTAATTAAAGTAAAAGCTTGTGGAGTTTGTCGCACCGATCTGCATGTCATAGACGGAGAATTAACAAATCCTAAATTACCGTTAATTTTAGGACACGAAATTGTTGGCACGGTTGTCAAGTTAGGAAAAAATGTCAAAAAATTCAGATTGGGCGATCGCTTAGGAGTACCCTGGTTAGGAGCTACTTGCAAGCATTGTCATTACTGCCAAAATAACAAAGAAAATTTATGCGATCGCGCCCAATTTACCGGCTACAATCTCGATGGCGGTTATGCTGAATATACGATTGCCGATCGAGATTTTTGTTTTCCGATAACTGGAGATTATTCAGATGCATCAGTAGCTCCTTTACTTTGCGCCGGTTTAATTGGCTATCGCTCCTATAAAATGACCGAAAACGCTCGAAAAATTGGTTTTTATGGCTTTGGAGCTGCGGCTCATATTTTGATTCAGATCGCTCGCGATCGCGGCCGAGAAATATATGCTTTTACCAGGGCCGGAGATGAGAAAGGCCAACAATTTGCGCGTCAACTCGGAGCAGTTTGGGCCGGAAGCTCGGAAGAGTCTCCTCCAGAGGTTTTAGATGCGGCAATTATTTTTGCTCCAGTGGGGAAATTAGTTCCAGTCGCGCTTCAAAATGTAGATAAAGGTGGAATAGTTGTCTGTGCTGGAATACATATGAGCGATATCCCTTCCTTTCCTTATCACATTTTATGGTCGGAAAGGATCTTGCGATCGGTAGCTAATTTAACCAGACAAGATGGGGAAGAATTTTTGGCCTTAGCTGGGAAACTAAAAATTCAAACTCAAGTCCAAACTTTTGCTTTGCAAGATGCCAATGCAGCTATAGATGCTTTACGAGCCGGAAAAATTAACGGTGCGGCCGTGCTAACTATGGATTGAAATGGTTTTGATTGCTGCTTATTTTTCCCATAACAAACATTAGCAACCGGGAAATCCTGACAATACAATTTTCAAAAACAGCAGAATAGATCGGAATTTTATTCAATCAAATACCTATTGCCTTCTACCTCTTGCCTCTTGCCTCTTGCCTGTTGCCTGTTGCCTGTTGCCTGTTGCCTGTTGCCTGTTGCCTGTTGCCTCTTGCCTGCTGCCTGCTGCCTCTTGCCTGTTGCCTCTTGCCTGTTGCCTCTTGCCTCTGACCCCCTTAAATTTAACAATACTAAACAGAAATGATAACAATTAGTGTAGTGAATAAAAATTAACAAGGCTTTTATTGTATCTTAAAGGTGAAGAGAGTTAGAAAGGGGGGTGAACTACTATGGTGACTTCAATTCGTTACTCCCTAGATGCAATTCAAGATGAAACTAGGCAACTGGTAGAACAAGGAAAAATCGGCCGCCAACAACCAATTTATACTCTTTGTCAATACATTCCCGTAAGTCAATGGCAAGAAGTAGAACGAGAACTAGAGCTAAATGAATATTTGCTCCGCGATCGCATTATCGATCTGTTGGCTCGAGAAAAATGGCAAAATGACTGAGGGCTTACTTAATTAGTTGAGCGACTCTGATTGCGGAAGTTATTGCCCCTTCGTGCAAACCATCTGCTAGGTACGCACCGGTATGGTAAGTATTATTTTTGCCGTTAGCCTGAACGATCTCATTTCTGTAATGAAAAGATGGAACGGTGTAGAGGAGAGTATCGTGTTTTTGGACGTGAACGATCTCCTCGGGGTCGATCTCGCAATCGAGGTTAAAGGCTAAACTGTATTTTGGCGGTGCAGCAATGCCGCAAATTTGATTGAGATAAGCATTGTAACCCCAGCCGTTTTTGCCTTGGAAAAAATCAAATTCGGAAAATTCCTCGATACCGTAACGACTGTATAAAGAAGTATCCGTATGTACGATCGTTGTCGCTGAATTTTCTTGCCAAGGTGAAAACCATCTGATTTCTTCGTCAGTCGGATCGAATAGTATTTTGATGACTCGATCGGGTGGAGTAGCGAAAATAATTTTATCGAACTTTTCTGCCTCTCCATTTAATAGTTTAATTTCAACACCATCGAATTTTCTAGCAATATTAGTTACTTCGGCATTAACTAGGATTTGGCCATTAAAGCGATCGAGAATTTTTTCGATATAAGAATAAACGCCACCTTCGATCCTCAGCCAATCGACAAAAGTATAATTATTTAAAACAGGAATTGCTAGCTCAGCAGGAAAAGCATCGATAAGAGGGTATTGCATCGAATAAGAATACATTACCAATAATTTTATCCAGCAATTTCTAATACATTGCGATCGCAAATAGTAAGATAAAGGTCGATCGTGAAAATTATCAATTTTGGCAAAATGAGTTTTAAGCCAAAGTAAAGCAGAGCGAGCATAAAGAGTATCGATCCGCAGATATTCAATTAGTTTTTGAATGCCTTGAAAATTTTTGGCGATCGCACCAGCAGAAAGAAAATGACGACCGTCTTTTAAGAATAAACCAGAGCCGAGAGCGACGGGTTTTAATTCTATATTTAATTCTTTCATTAAGGCGATAAAGTTGCGAAATTTAACCGGAAATTCTAACACTCCAGCTTCTAAAATGCGATCGCAATGGTTTTGATTTGGGACGACATTTTTATTTAAAGTGCGAATATGTCCGCCTAAAATCGGTTCTTTTTCTAATACTGTAACTTGATAACCTTTGCGATCAAGCAAGTATGCTGCCACCATACCGCTAGCACCACCACCAATAATAGCGATCTTCATCTGCAATCCTCCTTACTTTGATAAAATCTCATCCCCAGATAATATTTGATACAAACGCGCTCCCGTCCAAAAGGTAGGTGCAAACCCGGGATATCCAGAGGAAGCATTGCAGAAATAGAAATTCTTTAAGGAGGTTTGATGGTCGAGCCTGCCAATACCCATGTTGCGAGGAGTTAAATTAGAACCGTAAGAATTGCCTTGAGGACACCAACAAAATCGTTCGTTTGTAGTCGGACTTCCTGTAATTTTAAAAACAATATGTTTTCTTAAATTAGGAATGTAATTCTTTTCTACCCTGTCTAAGATATAGTTGAGAATTTCGTTTTTTTTCTGTCTGTAAGCTTTGCGATTGCTTTGATGGAGTCGTTGAAAATGATCGTAATTAGCAACAGTTAAAAACTCAATAATTTGACAATCTTCGGGACAAGTACCTCTTTCTTTTGTCAGTAAAGTAGGTGTAGTGATTGCAAAACTGGGATTTGAATAATCTTGTCCTTCATACATCCGCTCGAAGGCTCGATTTAAATCTTTATCTCCGCTATGAAAGGTATTCCATTTACCAAAACCATATTTTTCCAAATCGAGATCTTTAACTACGCAGTAAGCCATAAAGTTAGAAGGAGAATAGTCATAATTGAGCTTGCTACGAATTTTTGGAGCGAAATTTTCTAAGCCAATAATTTGAGCGGCTTTTTGCGGATCGAGATTGCAAACGATATTTTCTCCTTGATATTCGACGGTTAAATTGTTAGTTTTGTCGATCGCTTTGACTCCGGTTACTGTTTTTTTCTCCAGTATAAATTCAGTAGCTTCGCGATTGAGAAGCACTTCTCCGCCATTTTCTTCAATTACTTTAACTAATGAATTGATAACATCTTTAAAATGGTGAGTCGGATAAAAAGCACCTTCAACATATCCAGTGAAGAGGATAACCCAAGCGTAAAAAGAAACTCGATCCGGTGGCAACATAAAATCGGGCCATTGCAAAGCTAAAAGTGTTTGTGCTGCTTGGGGTAATTGAAAGCGATCGAAAACATCTTGTAGAGTGCTATTTAGATATTTTACAGCACAGAAAACTTCATTAAAATGTTTGATTAAGTCAAAAATATTTACCGGATAAGATAATATTTTCAGTCCTTTTCTGGTTTTTTGAACCTCTAAAATAAATTTGTCAATGCGATCGCTGCTCTCAGGAAAAAGAGCTGATAATCGTCGATTCAATTTTTCAAAATCTGCAGGTATTTTAAGTTCGTAACCTGGGATTTTCATGCGATCGAATCCATTCGGATCGTATCGCTCGAAGGTTACTTTTCGATCTAAATTGAGTTTTTTCAAAACTCGATTGACAATTGCTCCTTCACCACAATCCCAAACATAATGAAGTTGAGCGTTAAATGTATATTTGTTAGCCATTGTAAAAGTATGGCCGAAACCTCCGGGATGTTCGTGAGCTTCTAAAATTACGACTTTCTGACCCGCTTTAGCCATTAACGCGCCAAATACTAATGCGGATAAGCCACTACCTACAATTAAGTAATCTGTTTTCATGATACGCAGCCTTTAATTTATTGATTTATTTACTATCCCATCTTAAAATTATTTTATTTTTAATTATCGGTCTTTAGCTCTGAATATAAACTGACAATTTTCTCGATAAAATACTAATTTTTTGCAGGGTGATTCTCAAACTAATTATGATTAATATTTAGGTGGATTTGTTTTTGAAAAAAATCAAAAGAGATGGTTTGAAAAGTTAAAATTGTCAATTCTCTGTCAACTTTTATCCGATCGCTTTCTGCTAGATGCTTTGAAGTTTTCAGCTTATTAGTTTTACTGAATTGTTTGGAGATTTATTACTTAATAAAACTCCCTCTAAAAATCAGATTCTTCTTTCTATCTTGACAAACAATTAACTTTTCTACTAATAGTATAGCTATCCAAGAATACAACAAAACAACTTTCTCTTCTTAAGGACAAAAAACATAATAGTTTTTAATATTTTTTTGCATATAATATCAATTCTGTTCAAAGTCGCTACACTTCGGTGACCCGAGGGTAAGAGGCAACGGGCAAAAAAAGAGAATCTATCCTTAACATTATTTTGAGGAATCGGTATAAATTAAATTCATGTTTTGAACTACTTTTAAATGATGCGATCGATCGCAACCGAACTAGTTTTAAAATAACGACAGATTACTCCTCCTCTCGAACTAATCGATTCAGTTCTTCTTGCATCAAATTGACCACTAGCTCGTAACATTGCTCGACATATTCTCGATCGCGAGCGGCATCTTTACCGTATCTTTCAAAGACTATGGGAGGACAAACTCGAGTGTGCAATCGAATCGGAAAAGGAATATTCGGCAAAGGGCCGATTGCAAGACCCCAAGGTAACCCTAAATAAATTGGAAATACACCAGGATCGATTCCCCACAACCAAGGCATACCTAAGTGGTGTAATTGTTGTAATTGAGGATAAATATCTGCTAAAACAATTAAAGTAGAGTGGGCCCCATAAGAAATAAATGGAATAATCGGAACTTCTTCTTGCAATGCTAGTTTGATAAAGCCTTTATTACCGCAAAAATAGATTTTATTTCGCAAACAGTAAGGTCGAAAGACATCTCGAACGCCACCAGGATAAATTAAAACAGTAGCTCCTCGACGCAGTGCGGCCCTGGCCAGTTCGGGATAGGGGTGAATCGCGCCAACTTGCGCTGCTAAACGTCCCAAACCAGGATTAAATAGCCAGACTTTTGGTTCCATTACAGCATAAGAGAGTCGCTCCGTGCCAAATTCTCGCAACCAATCATAGGTCATCATCACCGCATCAGGAGATGCTAATCCGCCATTATGAGAACCGATCGCCAGGACTTTTCCTGTTTTTGGAATGTTTTCCCAACCATCGGTTTGAACTCGAAAATAATCTTGATACACCCAACCAAAAAAAGGCATTAGCTTGTCAATTATCTCGGGGTTTCGATCTTCTAACGACCATCCAGTTAGGGTGTTAGCTGGAGCAAAGTAGGCTTTAAGATATAAATCTGCAAAAGTAGCCGCAGATTGAATCTTGAAGGGTAAAGTTTGATTGTTTCGAGAGTTCATCGCTCTATTTGAATTAAAATTTCTAATAATTTTTCACACTAGACTTCCCAGAAGTTTTAGCAGTCCTGAAATTTTGCAAGGGAGATCATTTATTTGTAGCTGATGATGCAATCTCCAGAAACTTCTTTGAGTTTTTTATCTGCTTTATCGATGAAAACGTAGCCGTCAGAATTTTCTTCTGAAAAGACTTTGCCATCAGATTCGCTATCAAAGATGATTTTGCCACCGGAATAGCATTTCACAGAAGCTTCGCGGTTTGTCCAATCGGCAAAAGTTCGTGAGGCATTAGTTTGCAGGGAACTACAAGAACTCGAGAAAATAGCCAGAATAATTACAACTAAAGCAAATAATCTTCTGTTCATCACCCTTCCTCCATGATTGAGAGGACTTGTTACTTCTATCTTAAACTATCGAAGAGTTCGAGAATTTCTCGATCGTCAAAGTTAATATCCACATTATTCTGTTTACAATGCTTTTATCTAGAAACACCTCCTACCTAGGCCGACTGAACCGTCATCTCTAGTAAATAAAAAGGAAATTGGTATAAATTAATTTGAGCGATCGCAACCTAATATTAATAATAAAGACTCGGATCGATCGACCAATCGGAGTCTTGAATAATTAAAGTTTGAATTTTGCTAATTAATCGGCGACATAACGCCATCCTTCAGGTTCGTATTCGCGCTGAATTCTAATCAACCAATCACCTTGAGGAATGGTAATTTCTTTATGTTCTTCGTGGGTTAAAATTGCAGTTTCAGAAATAACTTTTAAATATAGAGTCCCATCTTTTTCGTATAATTCTGCTTTCCCTTCACTAATGCGATGAGAATGTCCGGTGACTTCTCCTTCTGCTAAAGTTAAGTGAGGTAATTTTGTCCCTTTAATTATTACTTCAGCAGCAGTAATAATTACATCCCCTTGTCTGATATGTTTTGCCACGATCTCGATCCTTTTTTAACTATCTAGTTTGAATCTATTCTTAATTATATTCAGTTCCAGGCGATCGCACTGGAAAAAGCTTTTGTAGTTAAAATTTTAAGGAGCTAAGAAAGCGACGGGGTCTATTTCTATCTAGGAATTGTTTCCGAAGAAAACTCCTCTACCAAGCATAGTTAAAATTCCTGTAATTAATATTGCCAGAATAGTTACAAACCAATTACCTTGATTATTAACCCTGTTTTCTATAGAAGTTATGCCATTTTATAAACTTTTTATTTCCTCTTTAACTCCTTTAATTCCTGCTTTTAATTCTGCTTGTCCTATTTTAAGATCGATCGCTTCTTGTTTTATTTTTTTTCTGACCTTCTTTAAATTCAATACTGAATTATTGAAGCAATTCAATAATTACTTTTTCATTTGCTTTCACTTCATTACTGATTATTTCAATTCTGGTGAGTATATTTTAAAAATTTGCTTAGTTTCAGTGGGAAAGAAGCAGTATAAAAACAGCAATCAAATTTAAATTTATAACAAATAAACTTCTTCCCCCTTTCCTATGTTTGGTCAATTATCTTCTCGTTCGATGATGCCACCACCTAAGAGGATATCTTCATCGTAAAAAACTGCTGCTTGACCTGGAGTAACGCCAAATTGAGGTTCTGCAAAAACCAATTTAAAGCGGGAATTTTCCAGAGGAATCACATCAACTGAAACAGCTTTAGAGCGATAGCGAACTTTGACAGAAGTGCGGATCGGATCGGTCGGTTCGGGAATAGACACCCAATTGGTGCGGGTTATGGTACATTCAGAACGACCTCCAGAATTGCGATCGCCGACAATTACTCGATTCATCACCGGATCTAATTTAACCACATATAACGGTTCTGGTGCGGCAATACCCAATCCTTTTCTTTGTCCGATGGTATAGTGATGGATACCTTGATGGTGGCCCAAAACTTTGCCATCGAGATCGACAATTTCACCATTAGTGCGATCGATATATTTGTCTAGAAATTGTTTCATCGATCCGTGAGACTCGATCAAGCATAAATCTTGACTTTCTGGCTTTTGCGCGGTGAGTAAGTTAAATTCTGCAGCGATGCGTCGAGTTTCTGCTTTGGTTTGATTTCCTAGAGGAAACATCGATCCGGCTAAGATATCTTGAGAGAGATCGTAGAGAAAATAAGATTGATCTTTATTGAGGTCGATCGCTTTTAATAATTGATAGCGATCGCTGGCTCGATCGTAATTAATTCGCGCGTAATGACCCGTAGCAATGCGATCGATCCCTAACGTTGCTCGAGCGTAGTTTAACATCGGGCCGAATTTGACTGCTTTATTACACTGAGAACAGGGTAAAGGGGTAATCCCATCGGAGTAACCGGATACTAAATAATCTACGATATAGTTTTGAAAAAGATCGCGGCTATCTACAATATGATGGGGAATATTTAATTGTTCGCAAAGAGCTGCTGCATCTACCATTCCTTCAGAGCAGCATTGACCTTTGCCTTTCATTAGCCATAAAGTAATGCCGATGACAGAGTATCCTTGATGGTGTAAGGTGGCAGCAGCAACGGAACTATCAACCCCACCAGATAAGCCGACTAAGACTTGATTCATATTTGTTTTCACGAAGCAAACTCTTTTTGAATGAAGAGATTAATTCGCACCTCCACTATTGAATTTTGGCCGACAATCTGAGAAAATTTTCACAGTTAGCCAGTTGTAAAATCTGTTAAATTGCTCGAGATTGTAAGTTGTAGTTAAATGAAAAATTGAATCAATTTCAATTGCGGTGCCAAACACCTTACTTATAGCTTTCTTATATGAGAGTTTTAAAGATGGCAAAATCAAACCAATCGACATAGGTAACAATATTTAAATTTAAAAATAAGCTCGGATTGAAAGCGATCGCTTCAAATAGATATTATAGTGACAATCTGTATTGCCAGAGGGATAAGATTTTTACTCCCCATCCTACACTGTTAACAATTGTAACTATTATTTTCCCAGAGAATCTTTGCTTAACAGACAACAAGATCGAGGAACTTGTTTAACAGCAATTGAATCTAATATTATAAAGTGTTTTTCTATAGTAAATTTGCAGCAAATAATATGATAACGAAACTAGAGAAATTAGACGCAAATCCCAATCGATTATTTCACAGGCCGATCGAATATCTAAAATCGATCGCAATCTTTTTATTAATTTGGCCGTCCCAACAGAGTTTGGCGCAAAATATGCCCGCGATCGCAACAGAACTGCCACCTCCTCCTACCGTAAATCAAAACAAACAAGCTAAAGAATCAATTCCCATCACCATCGACGGCAAACCCGATCGCAAGCGAGAATATAAATTTCAAACCAATTCATCTTTTAGCTATCGAGTCGAAGTTTACGGTGATAGCCCGAGATTATTAAATAAAGTAAAAAGAATAGTTCCCAATGCTTTCCGCAAAAGCGGCACGATTCAAGCAGGAATTTTTCAAGACCCCGAAAACGCAGAAGATTTAATATTACAATTGACAAGTCAAGGATTTTGGGCGCGGATCGTCACGATCGATCGCTAAACATGAAACAACAAAGGAAACAATTAGAATCAGTAGTTGTCAGTGCCGAACAAATACGTCAAATTGAAGGACGAATTTTCGCGGCCAAAATGCCAGTTGCCGCCTTAATGGAAAAAGCAGCCTATTTAAGTGCGACTCGCATTCAACAACTGTATCCCCTTTGTCAGTTTCCCAGTGCAGGAATTATTGCCGGCCCCGGACATAATGGCGGCGATACCTTAGTAATTGCCAGGGAGTTACATTTAGCTGGGTATCAAGTATCTATTTATCTGCCCACCGAAAAGCTTAAAGAATTGACAGCTCGACACGCTGAATATGCTAAGAAATTAGGCATACCTTTTTACCAAGAGATCGATATTTTAAGTAGGTGCAGTTTTATTATCGACGGATTGTTTGGTTTTGGTTTGAGGCGATCGATTTCTGGTAAACTAGCCGGAGCAATAGATAAACTCAGCCAATGGCGCAAACCGATAGTAAGTATAGATTTACCTTCGGGAATACATACAGATACCGGAGAAGTGTTAGGAACTGCTGTTAAAGCAACTAATACTTTATGCTTGGGTTTGTGGAAATTGGCTTTTTTTCAAGATGCTGCTTTAGATTACATCGGCGACGCAGAAAGGATCGATTTTGGTATCCCACCAATGGATGTTTGGTCGATTGTTTCTAAACCGCCCCCAATTCAACAAGTAAGCGCAGATCTGGCTCGAGAATATTTACCTTTATCCCGTTCTAAACTTACCCATAAATACCAACAAGGACATCTCCTAATTATTTGCGGCTCCCGTCGTTATGCTGGAGGAACTATTTTAACCGGACTAGGAGCTAGGGCCAGTGGTGTGGGAATGCTGTCGATCGCCGTTCCAGAATCTATTAAACCACTGTTAGTATCCCATTTACCAGAGGCGTTAATCATTGAATGTCCAGAAACAAGAAACGGGGCGATCGCCGGTTTAGCTCCCCTTGCTGCTGATTTTAGTAAATACGATGTTGTTGCTTGCGGCCCGGGTTTAACTACCGAAGTAACTAAGGTGGTCGAAAAAGTTTTACAAGCTGAATCTCCTTTGATTTTGGATGCAGATGCTTTAAATATTCTCGCCGAATTAGGCACGATAGAGAACTTATCTCCCCGTGAATATCCTACGGTTCTCACCCCCCATCCGGGGGAATTGAAACGTCTTTTTCCCGATCTCGATTGCACTCAAGATCGCATTCGTTCGGCACAAATGGCAGCCAAGGAAAGCGGCGCGATCGTTTTATTGAAAGGTGCAAAGACTGCGATCGCTCACCCTTCAGGCTCTGTGTGGCTCTTAGGAGCGAGTACGCCGGCTTTAGCCCGGGGTGGTAGTGGAGATGTACTTACGGGGGCGATCGGCGGCTTAATGGCACAAAATCGTAACGATCTTGCTCCAGA
>JAAUYH010244132.1_pt1 | contig 14150 bp, 12 predicted proteins | sample 7278061 | NCBI WGS metagenome assembly JAAUYH01 (sample SAMN14350203, study PRJNA611818) | marine sediment metagenome | isolation source: surface marine sediment (0.6m) | place: French Polynesia: Moorea | collected 2018-08
AAAACAAATTATTATTGCAGAACAGCATCAGATCGCTGCTGTTTTTTGGGAAGAACAAATCCAAGAATTAGTAGTTGCCACAGGAGCGCAACAAGTAAGTGATATTTATCTTGGTCTAGTGGAAAATGTTATACCCGGAATTGATGCAGCTTTTGTCAATATTGGGGATGCAGAACGCAACGGTTTTATTCATGTCACAGATTTAGGACCTCTACGTCTCAAAAAAACCGCATCCGCTATTACTGAACTACTAGTTCCAGACCAAAAAGTCCTAGTTCAAGTGATGAAAGAGCCAACAGGGAACAAAGGGCCTAGGTTGACAGGAAATATCACCCTACCAGGACGTTATTTAGTACTAATGCCCTATGGAAAAGGGGTAAAACTTTCTCGGCGTATCAGAGACGAGAATGAACGGAGTCGCCTCCGCGCCCTAGCAATATTGGTCAAACCAGCAGGAATGGGTTTATTAGTCCGCACCGAAGCAGAAGGAAAAGCGGAAGAAGCCATTATGGAAGATTTGGAGATTCTGCAAAAGCAATGGGAATCTATCCAAAATCAAGCTAGTTACGCTAAACCCCCTACTCTCTTAAATCGGGATGATGATTTTATTCAGCGAGTGCTACGAGATATGTATTCTGCTGAGGTGAATACCATCATGGTTGACTCTCAAGCTGGAATGAAGCGAGTCAAGCAGCATCTTGCAAATTGGAGCGGTGGACGTTCTCCACAAGGGGTGTTTGTTGACTATCATCGAGAACCCCAAGCAATTTTAGAATACTATCGGGTTAACGCTGCGATTCGGGAAGCTCTTAAACCTAGAGTAGAATTACCTTCTGGTGGTTATATCATCATTGAACCTACAGAAGCTCTCACCGTAATAGATGTTAACTCAGGCTCTTTTACTCGTTCTGCCACAGCCAGAGAAACAGTATTGTGGACAAATCGAGAAGCTGCTACCGAAATTGCTCGTCAGTTACGTTTGCGGAATATTGGCGGTGTGATTGTAGTTGACTTCATTGATATGGATACTAACTCTGATCGCCTGAAATTACTCGAACATTTTAATCAAGCTTTAAGAGCAGATAAAGCCAGACCCCAAATTGCTCAACTCTCAGAACTAGGTTTAGTAGAACTAACCCGTAAACGTCAAGGGAAAAATATTTACGAACTATTTGGTCAGACTTGTCCGAGTTGCGGTGGTTTAGGTCATTTAGCCCTTCTTCCAGGGAAATATCAAGGAGAATCTTTAGAAAGTCCTCCCATAGTTCCTCCTGCAATTTCTCCCACTATACCTGAGAAGGTTGAACGGGAAAGAAAAATTATTGACTATCCTTCAGAAATCGATTTTGAGGTAAGTTCTCGTTCTCTAGAATTAGTTAATCACCCTAATTACCAAGAACAGGGAGGTATTTCTAGTAAAAGCCGTCGTCGTCGTCGTCGCAATGATTTATCTCTGAAAGAAGATTTACAGGAAACAGAAGTAACAACTACTGCTACTAGAGACTTAGACAAAGAAAGGGCTATAGCTGCAAGTGAAGCAAAAAGCGATCGCTATACTAACGGTGAAGAACGTAAATCTAGAACTATTAATCGTTCTCCCAGAAAAGAAGAGGTCAACTTAGAAAAAGTCTCTGTTGAAATGACTGACTTCGAGCAAGAATTATATGCTTTGATGGGCATATCTCCTTTAATACGCTTAGACGGAGAAGCTAAAGACCCCAAATCGGTTTTATTGTACGTCAAAGCACCAGGAGAAGAAGAACCTATAGAAGAAACTGTAGAACAAGTTGAATCTTCATTACTCGAATCAGAAACTATTACCCCAGAGACACCAGTATTAGAATTAGTATCTGTAGAAGAGTCTTCAGAAGCAGAAGCACCAGTAGAAGTAGAAGCACCAGTAGAAGCAGAAGCATCAGTAGAAGTAGAAGATTCTACTTCTACTGATGAAAGCGAGGAAGCAGCTAGTAATGGTCGTCGTCGTCGTCGTCGTCGTTCCTCCGCTCAAAAAGAAGTTAAAGAAGTTACTGTATGAGCTTTGAAAACAGTTTTGAGAGCAGTCTGCTTTTAGAATTGACGAAGTGGAAGCAGGCTTCGCCTATCATAGGCGGAGTATCTTCGACCAATCAAGATACTTTAGTAGCTGGAATAGATGAGGTAGGACGAGGCGCGTTATTCGGTTCAGTAGTAGCTGCTGCTGTCGTTCTCCCTCTGTCTGCTATACCTAAGCTAAAAGAAATAGGAGTTAAAGATAGTAAGCAACTATCACCAAAAAAACGACAAAACTTAATTGAACCAATTAAAACTACTGTTACTGATTGGTACATTAGCCAAGCAACTGTAGAAGAAATAGATAAGCTGAATATTTTACAAGCTTCTCTGTTAGCAATGAAACGAGCAGTATTGGGACTTAAACTATCTCCTAATATTTGTTTAGTAGATGGTAAGTTTTTAATTCCTGATTTATCTATTGCTCAAAAAACAGTAATTCAAGGGGATAAAAAATCTGCTGCGATCGCTGCTGCTAGTATTTTAGCTAAAGTTTGGCGAGATGATTTAATTATTAATTTGGCTCAGGAATATCCCGAATATGATTTAGTTTCTAACAAGGGTTATCCTACTAAAAAACATCGTCTCGCTTTACAAAAATATGGTGCTTCACCGAAACATCGAATGTCTTTTCGCTCTTGTCAGAATTTATAAAACTATTTATGTAAATCGGAATAATAGTGCTTTTACTATTTAGGAGAACAATAAAAATAATGAAAAATGAAAACAGTTTCGCTATTTAGTGGTTGTGGTGGAATGGATCTCGGCTTTATTTGGTCGGGATATAATATAGTTTGGGCCAATGATATTGAACATGATGCTTGTGAAACTTATCGTTTAAATATTGGCGATCACATTATAGAAGAAAATATTTCTAATATTGATTTTAATTGTATTCCTGATTGTGATGTAATATTAGGAGGTTTTCCTTGTCAGGATTTTTCAATGATTTGGAAAAGAGGTGGTATTAAAACAGATAGAGGTAATCTCTATCAATATTTTGTTAGAGCCGTACAGTATAAAAAGCCTCGATTGTTTGTAGCAGAAAATGTTAAAGGATTAGTAACGGCTAATAAAGGCAAGGCTATTAAAACAATAATAGAAGATTTCAAAAACTGTGGTTACAAAATTTATGCAGATGTTTACAATTTTGCCGACTATGGTACACCACAAATCAGAGAAAGAGTTTTAATTATTGGTATTAGACAAGATATTCCTTTTTATTATCAAAAGCCTCAACCAAGTCACTCTCCAGATAATTATATTACCTGTGGAGAAGCTTTAAAAGGAGTAGAGAAAGCAATTTATAATAACGAATATATTAACATCAAACCCAAGACTAAAAAAATTTTAGAGCTTATTCCAGAAGGCGGTAATTTTCAATCTATTCCTAGAGATTCTCCTTACTACGTTAAAGGAATGATATCTCATGTCTATAGAAGACTAGATAGAAGTAAACCATCTACTACTATTATTGCAGCAGGTGGTGGTGGTACTTGGGGTTATCATTATGAAGAACCCAGACCGTTAACAAATAGAGAAAGAGCGCGTTTATTTGGGTATCCTGATGATTTTCAGTTTGTTGGCAAAATAGCTAGTGTGCGAAAACAAATAGGTAATTCAGTACCTCCTATTGCAATTAAAGTAATTGCAGAAGAATTAAAAAAAGTCTTTCAAAGTCAATTTCATAATCAAGCAAAGATTATATTAGATTATCACCAGCTTAAATTACCTTTAGTATTTGAAGATAATTTATCCAAAAATATTTCTCAAAAAGAATTAATGCAATATAGTAGTCGTATTTACACAGTTTCTAGTAGCTTCAAAAAAAAATATAATCTTGTTCAAAAAATCAAAAATGAAGATACAGATTTATTAATTAATCAAAATGAAGATATATATTTAACTCTCAATCAAACTCTAAAATTCTTGACATTATGCAAAAGGAGTATAAAGTTAAAAGATTTAGATTTTAGAAGAAAAAATAATCTTAAGTTGGGAGAATTAACAATTGAACCAGAAATTCATTTTAAAAAAATTAAAGGTTCTGGTAATAGGCTATGTTGCAATATTAGAGAATTGGAAAACTATACTCTAAAACTATATAATCGTTCAATAGATTTAGACTATAACGATGCTAAGGCAGTAGTAGAAAGCTATGATGATGTACTCCGACAGCCTAAAAAATATGGCATGAGAGGTCAAAGAAATTTTACGGGTAAGATTGAAGATGAAGTAAGAGGAAAATTAGCAGAACATGGATTTCATAAATATGCAATTAATATTAGTAATATAGAATTCCCAGTAGATTATTCAACAATAGAAGATACTGAGAAAAAAAGAGATAATGGGGATTTTACTACAATAGTTGTAGATCAACAAATGTACGACATTAAACCTGAATACACAATATCATTAAAATCAACTAATGGAAACTATTTAGCAATTCCGCAAAACGAACTTGATTGGGAAGGAGAGATTTTCATGTTAGTGAAACTTCATATCAAGAAAACATTTTTATACAAAGCTATTAAAGCAGGATTACAATTATCTAATCTAAATCTACAAGATAATTTAGGATGGTTAGAATTAAGAGGTTTTATTCGTAAAGATGAGTTTCAAAAAGGTTATTTAAGTCAAGAATTACCAGATGGTACAAAACTACGCTCTCCTAACTATATAAAAGCTCCTATTCAACTAGAACAAGATCTTAACAAGTTTTCTGAATTGCTTGATAGTATAAAAAAATCAGCTTTAGAAAGTTAGTATTCAATCAAGTGGGGCATCGCCCCACCTACAAAATCTAATGGAAACGGCGAAAACCACGAGATTCTGGACGCTCACCCCAGAACAAAGAGCCATTTTGGCTCTTTGTTCTGGGGTGAGAACTTCGCGAATTTGTAACATGGTTTCAAATCTGCGATCGCCCATTTGTTGATACAGACGTTGCATTTGTTGATGTTGTTGCCGTAATTCCCTATTAGAAGCATCACTAGCTAGTAAAGACTGCATTTGTTGTTGATTTGCCCTTATTTCTGGCTTTAAAGCTTCATATTCGCTGCGAGATTCTTCTCTAATAGCGTTAATTTGTTGTGTTTGTTCAGGGGTAAGATCGAGTTGTTGCATCATTCTTTCGATTTTTTGTCTTCTTTCTGAAGGTCTTTGGCTGATAATAGTGGTGTTAGTTTCATATAATCTATAATCTTTAGCTTGAGATTGAATTGCATAACCAGCTAGGGGAATGGCTAAAGATAAAGCTGCTAAAGTTGAGATAGTGCGAAGTTTCATAACTAATGTCCTCGGAATTTTTGAGATAAAATTACTTACAGTTCAATAGTAGATAATTGAATATTGCTCTTACCTCGATCTCTGTTCCTAAATTTGTTATTGTCTTTTGGTACTTTGGGACTAGTAGTTTGTTAAAACAGGGATGAGGAATGAAGGATGAGGAATGAAGTAGCAAGTAGCAAGTAGCAAGTAGCAAGTTTTTCCATCAACAACTAACAACTAACAACTAACAACTAACAACTAACAATTAACAGTGTTTCAGACTGTACATAGAAGATGAGAACCGCTATAAATCTCACTTATTTCTAGCTTGATAAAGTGCTACATAAATATAAATTGATGTCTAAACTAGTTTGGAAACAACATCCTTTCCGCTTATTGCTTTATCTAGAGTGGATTTTGTTGGGAATTGCTTTACTGACTGTATTTAGTTTTTTACTTCCTTCTCGTCCTTTTCCAGGAGCATTACACCATCAAGAATTAAAATTTTTGTTTGATTTGGGAGCATTGTTTACTGTTGCTGCACTAGGAATAATGGGCTATAAAATACCATTTAATAATCCTTTATTGGCTAAGATTTATATTTCTATTTGCTTAGTTTTAAGTTGGCTAAGTGTATTGTTAGGGGGCAAAGGCGATCGCTTATTTACTCCATTACTATTGATAGTAGTAATTAGAGCTTGTGTATTATTTCCTGGTAAAGAAAGAATTATTACTGCTGCATTAGCTTATATATCTTTTATTGCCGTTAAAATTATGTCCTGGTGGCACATTCGCCCTCTAGGAATTCCTTTAGGAAGACCTTTACCTCGTTTGTTAAGGCATTTATCAGAGGAAGAAGTTAGAGGGATTTTGTGGGGATTTTTGTTGAATTCCGCTTTACTTTTTGGCTTGGTACTAGCTTTTGTGATGCTGTTAGTCGGAGCAGTATTAGCAGAATATGAAAGTAAACAAAAACTGATATTAGCTAATAGTCGCTTGCGTCAATATGCTTTAAAAATTGAAAATCAAGCTACTCTAGAAGAAAGAAATCGTATTGCTCGTGAGATTCATGATTCTGTAGGTCATTCTCTGACTGCTCAAAGTATTCAATTAGAAAATGTGGCTTGTTTTTTCTCAGAAAATCCAGCTAAAGCAGAAGAACATCTTGTAAAAGCCAGACAGTTAGGAAGAGAAGCTTTGCAAAATGTTCGTCAGTCTGTGGCTACTTTACGCCAAAAACTTTTACAAGAGCGATCGCTAGAAGCGAGTTTAGAAAAGTTAATTCAAGAGTTTCAATCAACTACAGAAATTCAAGTAAATTATCATATTTATATTGTATCCGCTATTTCAGGAGAAATTATTACTGCTATCTATCGTTTAGTACAAGAAGCACTTACTAATATTGCTAGATACAGTCAGGCAAGTCAAGTTAATGTATATTTGGAAGAAAAAGCAGAGAAACTGTTTCTAACAATAGAAGATAATGGTGTTGGTTTTGAACCATTAGCTAATACTACGGGTTTTGGTTTACAAGGAATGAGGGAAAGAATAGAAGCTCTAGATGGTAACTTTAGTTTAATTAGTAAGCCAGGAGCAGGATGTAAAATTCAGGTGGAGATTAAACTTTTGGTATAAGTCCGATAAATCTTGGGAAGCATTATAAATGATTAGAGTTTTGCTTGCTGATGATCAGAGTATTGTGCGAGAGGGTTTAGCTAGTCTGTTGCAAACTAAGCCAGATATTGAAGTGATCGCAGAAGCAGACAATGGAAAAATAGCCGTAATGCGATCGCTGGAATTGAAACCTGATGTAGTATTAATGGATATTAGAATGCCTATTATGGATGGAGTTGCAGCCATTAGAGCCTTAACCCAACAAGCTCCTGAAATTAAAGTATTAGTTCTTACTACCTTTGATGATGATGAATATGTTACTCAAGCTATGGCTTGTGGCGCAAAAGGTTATTTACTCAAAGATACTCCTTCAGAAGAACTTGCCCAAGCTATTCGTTCTATTTACAAAGGTTACACCCAATTAGGACCTGGACTGTGGGAAAAAGTCAATGCGGGTGCTAATACTAAGGTTAAGACTCCTCCAGAAATAGCAGAATTAAGCACCAGAGAGCAAGAAGTCTTAAACTTAATTGCTCAAGGCTATAGTAATCGAGAAATTGCCGAAGAACTTTATATTACAGAGCGTACCGTCAAAAATCACGTTAATAGTATCTTGAGGAGATTAAATTTACGCGACCGCACTCAAGCTGCAATTTTTGTTTACAACAATCGTAATACTTAAATTTCTTATATAGAAGTACACTACTTAAATAATATGTTCAGTGTTTTTACTTAGAACATAAACATTTCGTTACATAAGGAGATTCTTAAAATATGAAACGATGGCTCAGTATTCCTCTTTGCACCTTTGCACTAGCACCTATTACCATATCTATCAGCCAACCAGCCCAAGCTTTTGATTTAATTAGACGTTTTACTTCTTCTCTCGATGCTGCTCAAGAAGTTGTTGAATCAACCTCTACTGCTACTGGTTTTGCTACCCTAGACCTGTTACAAGATGATGATGATAACTATGGGCTAAGGTATGAAGTCATTGTAACTCCAGAGCTTAATTTTACTGCTCTTAGAGACGGAACTACTCCCACAGATGATGACGATATCACTCTTTTCCATCTTCATGGAGGTGCTGAGCGTGGTGTAAATGGAGAACTACCCTTTCCCATAAGAGAGTTAAGAGTAGATGATTTGGGGAATTTCAGTATTACTAGCGATCTAGATGACGATTTTTTTATTGACATTACCCCAGAAAGCACTACCATAAGCGGTCTTTTGGAAGAAAGCAAAGGAGAATTTGTGGCAACAGCATCTTTCCCTGATTTCCAATCAGTAGTTGATGAATTACTCAATGTCCCAGAAGGTGATACTAGTTTGTATTGGAATATTCATTCATTGGGGACTCCTACTGGTGCAATTCGGGGACAAGTAGAAGTTGCAGCAACTCCAGAACCTAATTCTCTGCTTGGCTTGCTAGCATTGGGTGTATTGGGATTTGCTTGTGCTAAAAACAAACAAAAATATCATTAGAAATCTCTAAAAACCTTGATATTTTGATTTTCGTATTTATTCTCTTCACAAAAAAATCAGAGGTGGACTATTTCCGCCTCTAATACTTGAAATAATCTTACCCTTTCCTCTAGGAGATATCACAAGCTATCAGATATCTCTACAGATTTAAGATACTTCCCAAACACCTTACCTTACTGCCAAAAGTATTGCTACAGGGTGGGTAGCTACATTTAGCATTATTAACATAATACAGAAGTGAAAATCCTTACTAAATAAAGATTTCAACAAGATAATGTGTCGGTTGTATAAACAGAGCTACTCAATCTTAACGACTAAACTCGATACCTCTTTCTCGTAATTGCTGCATAAAGAATTCTTCTAGAGAAGGGCGAGCCAGTTGCATACTAATTAATTGAGCATCAATAGTATTGAGATGAGCTAAAAAAGCTTCTGGTGATTTTTGTAATTGACCATGCCAGCGATTGTTTTCCCAAGTTAAATTAGAAATCCAGGGTGCAAGAGTCTCGGAGTCTCCTCCTTTGATTAACACTTGATATACATCGCCATTACCCAGAAGTTCATTAAGAGAGCCTTGACAAATCAAATCCCCCAGAGCCAAAATGGCAATGCGATCGCATATCTGTTCCACATCCGCTAAAATGTGAGAGTTAAAGAATATCGTCTTTCCTGCTTGTTTCAAAGATAAAACAATTTCTCGCATCCGATAACGTCCCATAGGGTCTAATCCTGACATGGGTTCATCAAGAAAGACAACTTCAGGATCGTTAATCAAAGCTTGCGCCATTCCTACCCGTTGCAGCATCCCTTTAGAATACTGCTTCAGCTTTTTCTTTTTAGCAGTGGATTTGGCTAAACCAACTAAATCTAAAAGTTCTGTAATCTTGCGATTTTGCTTAGATTGGGGAATTTGAAACAAACCAGCCGTAAAACCGAGAAATTCCCAGGCTGTGAGATAGTCATAAAGATAAGCATTTTCTGGAAGATAGCCAATTTTTTGCTTAACATTGCGATCGCCAATAGGACGACCCAAAAGTACTGCTTTCCCAGAAGTAGGGCGAATAATTCCCAGTAAAGTTTTTAATAAAGTGGTTTTCCCTGCACCGTTTGGTCCCAACAATCCAAAAGTTTCGCCCTGATACACTGTTAGAGAACAGTCTTTGAGAGATTCAATTTTTTGGTTCATCCAGAAACCAGTACGATATACCTTGCATAAATTCCAAGTCTGTACAACTGGGATAGGTTGATTATTAGTTGATTGAGTTGCAAGATCGGCAGCAGAATACATTATTCTTAGACAAGATTCACGGTACTACAATCTATATGTTTCCCCAAACTTTGATGGTTCTTAACAAACTATCCCGAAAGATAACCATATCCAGATGTTTCTGTGACATCGATCACTGTTTACTGATTACTGCTCACTGCTAAACAGTCCTTCTAAAGTCGCAGCCACCACTCGATAATCAGAATCTTCTCGCAATTCTAGTAAAGCGGTTTGGGCTTTGGGATCATCGAAATGTTTTAAGACTCTTGCCACTCTCACCCTAATGATACTTTGATTAGATTTTACTGCGGTAAGGAGTACCTCTAATGCTGAGGCTTGGTAAGGAGTTTTTGCTAATTGACCTAAATTGGCGATCGCTGTAAGTTTCACAACTGGATCATCTCCCTCTATTCCTAGTGCCGACAATTTTAAAAGAATTTCAGGATAGTTTGTTAGCTCAATAGCTGCGAAAATGCTCTGACGAACTAACCAATGAGAATCTTGTTCAAATAATTTCACCAGATGAGGAATTGCATGCTCTCCATATTTAGAAAGGGAATTAGCTGCTTCGGCCCTAACGTTATAATCCCGATCATTTTCTATTAAATCCAGTAATAATTCAAATCCTTCCTCTGTTTGCTTGTACCCTAAACCCATTGCGACAAAAGAACGAATTATAAATTCTTGGTCATGCATTCTTTGCTTGAGTAGGGGGACAACTAAAGAAGGTTCATGGTGTCTTAATTCAGTAATCGCTTTCATGCGATTTTGAGGATTAGGGCTATCGAGAAAAGTTTTAATCTGATGTAGTTCCATGGGAATATATAAAAATTGTGATGATTAAAATTGATTGATTATTTAATTTGACTTAGGATTTTAAATGTTAGCTCCAACCTGATTGTTCTAGAACAGCAAAAATGCCGTCAGTTAAAAGTTGAATCGAGATTGCCAAAATGAAAAATCCTAAGATTTGAGTTAAAATACGGATTCCATTTTTGCCAAAAATTAAGAAACTAATTGGTAGATCACTATTTTTCTTCAACTCGAATCTTTACTGGTTCAACTAGTCAGACTCTCCATCTGCATCAGCAGAGGAGATGTTAAGCCAGTTTGATTAGCCTTAACCCAGTTGTAATAATCCCGCAACAATTGGTGTTCTAAACGATGTTTAATGGTCAATAAGATGCCATTGAGAAACGTTTTAGCAGAGCTATCCAGAACGGACTTAGGAAGAAGCTTAAGAGCAGGAGGAACTTCAACTTGTACCTTTAAGTTCAGCCTTTCCTCGTAATTCCGTGGTGGTTTTTCGGCGATAGGGTGAGAGAGTACCAGCCAATTCTAGATGAAAAGACTGTACTAAGAATTATGCACCTTGAATCTCACAACCAAGCGATCGCAAATTTAGAACTTCATCCCCTTGCGTCCAAATCCCTAATTCTACCATAGGCTGGATATGAAGCATCATGAATTGTAGAGGCTTAAGCTGCAAGCGAAAGTCGGACAGAGACAGTTGCTGAATTCGACTGGGGTCGGTAATAGCCTGAACTAGCCTTTGAGGTTGGCGTAAATAATGCTCAATGGGTATTACTTCATTAGGCACTGCCATTTTGAGAGTTTGAGACACTTGAGAGTGACTCATAGTCTAGTTAAAGTTAAATTTGACAATTCTGAAACTGTTTGAACAACTTAGCTACTAGATTTATATTGGCTGCTAAGTCGATTCAGAATCACCAACAAAGCCCAGATATAGACTAGTAGAGTAATTAGACTCATCATGGTTTTAAGTTATGTAACTTTTTATAAAGTTTATGATTAAAACCTTAACGTCCCCTACCCTGAATAGGGAGGGGGGAATAACCGTATAAGTATTAAAACGAAGGCAGAAGGCAGAAGGCAGACGGCAGAAGTTTTTTGCGGGGACTTAAACCCCTCCTTAACTCTATTCCTCCTTAAAGAAGAAGGGGACTTAGACCAAAGGTAAGAAGGTAGAAGCAAGGACAAACCTTCTGCTCATCACGCCATATAAATTCTGCCGAAAGTCGCGAAGTGACGTTAATACTTTGCTCACCAATTAAGGTAATTGAAACATTTTTTCAGGCTGATTACGGATTTCTCCATTTCTTGAATTCCTGAAAAATATTTACATTAAGTAACAGTTGATTTTAAGAAGTGTAAATTTATTTGTCTAAAAACTAAAGGGGTTTAATAAGTACGCGCTTGAGTTGCAATGCGAGAAATAATACTAGTTAATAGCACCAAGACTACCAAGATAAAAGCAGCAGCCCAGGCTAACTCTTGTTGATTTTGGAAAGGAACGATCGCAAAATTATAAACCAATACCGCTAAAGACGCTGTAGGCTCAACTAACTTATTTCCCCAATTGGGCCAAAACTGAGTAAACAGAGCAGTAAACAGTAAAGGTGCAGTTTCTCCAGCAGCACGAGCTACTGCTAGGGTAACACCTGTAATAATGGCAGGAATCGCAGCAGGTAATACTACTTGCAATACAGTTTGATAGTTGTTTGCGCCCACACCAATAGAGGCTTGGCGTACTTCTTGGGGAACAAGTTTCAGGGCTTCATCGGTAGTCCGCACAATAATTGGTAACATTAAAATTGCCAGGGCGAAACCTCCAGCCCAAGCGGAGTAAGTTCTAGTTGTTAGAACAACAGCAATGTAGGCAAATACCCCAATAATAATGGAGGGAACACCACTAAGGACATTAGTAGCAAAACGAATCCAATCTGCTAACTTTCCTTCACTGAATTCTGATAAATAAATTGCAGCCATTACCCCGATAGGGACACTAATTAAAGCTCCAATACCCACCATGAGTACTGTTCCAATGATGGCATTACCAAAACCGCCCCCTTCTACCAAAGGTGGTGGAGGTAATTCGCTAAAGACTTGTAATCTGAGGGAGCTAATTCCTTTGCTGAGGAGATAACTCAGAATGATAAATAAAGGCACAATTGCCATGAAGGTAAATAATCCTGCTACCCCTGACATAAATAAACCGAATAGAGTACGGAAAGAAGAAAGATTCTTTTTTAAACTAGCAGGATCGAACTCTATATTAGATTGATTATTGGAATAATATTCTAATGTCATGATTAATTGTTAATTGTTAATTGTTAGTTGTTAGTTGTTAGTTGCTAGTTGCTAATGGTTGATGAATCATTCCTTCATCCTTCATCCTGGGATTAGCTATATTTAGATTTTTTGAAGTCTGGTTACTAATAACTGTGCTAGTACGTTAACTGCTAGAGTGATCGCAAAAAGAATTAGAGCAGCATACATCAGGGCTGCTACTTGTAAGCCACTAGCTTCAGCAAACTGATTAGCCAGTAAGGAAGAAACAGTATTAGATGGGGCAAATACAGAAAAGTCAACTTTGTTAGCATTCCCAATCAACATGGTTACAGCCATTGTTTCCCCCAAAGCCCTTCCCAACGCCAGCATAATACCGCCGATAATTCCTGAAGAAGCAGCAGGTAAAACGATCTTGAGGATTGCTTCCCAACGAGTTGCACCCAAACCTACAGCAGCTTGTCTCAAGCCACTAGGTACATTGATAATGGCATCACGGGAAATAGCAGCAATAGTAGGCAAAATCATCACTGAAAGGATTAAGGCTGCGGGGAGCATTCCAGGACCTCTGAGGGGGGTAATTTCTTTTAGGAAGGGAATTAAAACAAAAATTCCCCAGAGTCCATAAACTACACTGGGTACGGCTGCTAATAATTCAACTAAAAAAACAATAGTTCTTTGTATTGCAGGGGGGAAATAGTCTTCGCTGAGAAAAATTGCTGTTCCCAAACCTATAGGTACAGATATTAATAAGGCAATAAATGAACTGGCTATAGTCCCATAAATGGCTGGTAAAATACCATATTGACTTCTTACAGGATTCCAACTACTGGTAGTTAAAAAACCTAGACCAAATTCTCTTATGGCAGGAAAAGCTCGTAGAGCTACTAGTATGGTAATCATTACTAATACTACCGCGATCGCGATCGCGAAAACTTTTGCTGCCCAATAAAAAATAATATCTAAACTTCTTTCTTTAGCAGAGCGAGGTTGAATTTTTTTCTGATAATCAATATTCATATTTCTTTATAAGTTCTACTATACTTTGTAACTAATACAATACCGACCTTAAGGTTAGGTAAAATTAGACAATTCCTACCTCTACTTTTTCAATCACCGCTTCTTCATCCTTAGCAGCTTCATACCATCTTTTCACATCAGGGTCAGTTAAAACCATATTCATATATTCACCAGCTACCGAATCACAGGAGACACCATAGGTATTGAATCGAAACACTACTGGGGCAAACATAGCATCTGCAATGGGAGCTACGCGAAACAGTTGTTTTCTCAAAAGCGCGATCGCTGGTTTCCGACTTGAGGGCAGGCTTCGCCCTCAAGTCGCAGTAGAGCAGGAGAGAAAAAGAACAGAAGA
>JAAUYH010205539.1_pt1 | contig 14149 bp, 9 predicted proteins | sample 7278061 | NCBI WGS metagenome assembly JAAUYH01 (sample SAMN14350203, study PRJNA611818) | marine sediment metagenome | isolation source: surface marine sediment (0.6m) | place: French Polynesia: Moorea | collected 2018-08
ACAAGGTCAATCTGCTGCCGAGGTATTTTCGCGGTTATTTGCCAAGCACCGCAAGGAGGTGCCTGCTTGATTTGTTGATAGCGATCGCAGATCCAAATCACAACAGTCGAGCAGATTACAAGTGACAACCCCTTGAAAACCAAATCAGAGTAAGTCCTAAATTGGTCATTTTTTTTAGAAAGTGACAACTCCCTTGAACATCGCTATGAACCAAGTCGATTCCAAGGAGCAAATGCGTTCTTAACCCCGCGAAGAGCAGGAGCAAGTTTTGGATAATGCCGCAGCAAGACAGTAATCATAGTATTATCATTAATCCACTCCAGACCAACGGGAGTATAGACTTGTGGGGTGTAATCAGTGGTAAAGAAGCGATCGCTATTGAGACGGCGAGAAGCCATCAAAATAAAGATGCGGAAGGCAGTATCACTAAATCCAAAGCCTTCAGGTGGATTTTCAGCAAACAAACCTACCATTAAATCGACGTCATCAATTTTATTGTCATAAACGGTTTTGATCTTTTCAGCTAACTGCGAATTAGAGGTTAATTTATCGAAAGATTCAATGCGAGGAAGACGCAGTAGTTCTCGGAAATCGTTATAGCGAGGGACTCCCCGTTCTCGATCACGTAAAATATCTACAGTAGCTAAATCAACAACCCGATTATCGGTACGTCGGGGTAAATTACGTAAAAAGTTGGGGTAATTTTCTAAGGTAATTGCTCCTGGATGAGCGATGCCCAAGGAGTAAAAGAGATCGCTGAGATCGTATTCTTCTAAAATATCTCTTGCTTTGACCCCCACTGAGTTTGCTAAAGTAGCTTCCCCCAGAAACTCATTGGTAGTGACTGAACGGAAAGTAAAATGATCGGGAACTAAAGGGTGCATTCGATACACAGAAACAAACTCCTCTGTCAGAGAATAAGGAACCCCAAAATGATTAGTCAGCGAACCTGGAATGCCACTAATGGATTCATTCTCACTAATACGTCCTAAAGCTTTGGTGATGTTTTCTCCAACTAAGCCCCACCAGTTCGCATTCATGCCAATTTGTAGTGTGGGATGACCGAGAATTCCTGGTGTCCATTCTACAGTGTGAATCTTAGCCATTAAAGCCCCATTAATCAGTCGAGCTTTCTCAAATAGTTCATCATCCTTCAATACGGGATACTCTCTTTTGAGGCGATCGCAAATGGCATTGTGTTCTAAGGTAAACAGAACATGCATCAGAGCAAGTCCTAACCACCAGTTATCGCTCACGCCAGTAATCTCAACTCCATCTACAGTTTGTCGATTGCTATCTTGGTTGGTACCAATACGTAATAGTCCTTTATCATCCACCCATAACTTCCCATCCTTACCTGAGCGGACAGCACTTTGGATATCTTGATCACGACCGTAGATTTGAGATCCATCCCACCAGGGACTTTCGCGGTTGAGGTAGGGTGTAGGATGTCCTTTGGGATCGTCTGTGTGAGTGGGATCTACTTTGGTGCGACGAATCCTCATTGGGTTCTGCTCTTCTGGCCAATTATCATTTTCGGCAACAGGGATCTCAAAGTAAGGATACTTAGGATCCTTGTTAGGATTGACCGTTGTATGAGAAAACCAACCATGAATCATAAACTGAATCCAACCAGCAGCTAGAATATTTAAGGTTGAAGCTGGTTTAAAGCTTTCTCTAGTCATCAATTCCTGAGCTACTATCCGAGGATTGGGAGTCACAATTCTTTCATCACTTGGTCTTTGAACTCGATCAAGGGGCATATTGCGACCAAATCGTCGATTTGTTCGACCCATATCAGGCTCGCTGAGATCGTTATAAGAACCTTCGGTAGAACGATTAGTAAGGTATTCTTCTGGGGTATTACGAGGTAAAGGATTAGCTCGAGAAGCTTCTGTTTCAGTATCGTAAAGGTTCTTCTCCCGTAACAAAGTTCGCAGTTGTTCCAAACTGGCCACTCCTAACCAAGGCGGTAAACTATCCCAGCGTATAAAACGATTGACGATCGCAAAAATACTTTCAATTAAACGCAGCCACCACGGTATTGGTGGTATATAGACATCTCGCTTCAGTCGATAATCTTCACTAGCCGCATAGACAGGATTTCGTCCTCGATTCAGTTGCCCTAGAGGACGAAAAGTTTTGGCTCCATTCCAAGGATTAAAAGCGGTTTGCTCAACAGAAGCCTCTTCATCTTGATCTCGATTCTCTCCTAGATCCTGTTGGAGAATAATTAATTGAGCAATTCTTAAGGGAGGAGAATTCTTTTCTTGCCACATTTTGGCTCCGTCTTCAATAGGAGTTTTATCCTCACTCACAAACAGTTGAGCCATAATATCGAAGGTGATATCTCCTTTCTTCAATCGCTCTACTAACTCTTGACGTAAGTAATTATCTTCTTCTCCAGGTTCAACTTCTACTGTTCCTTGAACAGGTTTGGCGTGAAACTGTAAAGCCGCACTGCCTAATTGAAATGGGCCTCTACTCCAATAGGTTTCAGTGGCTAAACTGCCTACTTTTCGTCGGGAATATTTAATTACATTAGCTAGCATCCGAATTGTTTCAAAAGGACCAACCGAAAATAAAAGACGTATTGGCAGAAGAAAAGTTGGAGGTTTACTAGCGGCTTTAGCAAACTCCATAAACTGTCGCACATTGCGAGCATGGGAAACTGGCGCATTGGTCATGAGCAAATCATTGATCTCAGTTTGCTCATTTTCTCCTGATGAAAATACCCGAATCGCTAATCCCCGTAAATCGTTGGCAGTATCGGGTTGGACTTTTCCTGAAGCATTAGATAGCCTTACATGGGCATCATAGGTTTTACCTGGTTGAAAAATTCCATGTTGCAAGTAGGAAGGAATATTAGGGTCAATTTTGAATTGAGCATTAGTAATTCCTGCTTGAATTTTGGCGTGCAAAGCACGACGAACCGATTGTCCTGCAGAACTTTTGAGATTTTGTGCTTGTACTAAATGAATATCCTCAACATATTTCTGAAAAATAAGAGTCTCAGCTTCCAGACTGCCTCCTAGATAGCGTTCCTTCCAAGCTTGACCAGTTAGCGTAGCCATCTGACATTTTCCTCCTAGAATAGGTTTACATAAATTTTTTTCCTTCAAGGATGCTTTTCGAGTTTGAAAAATTGCATCATCTCAACTTACGTTCTAGAGCCATCAATTCAGTTCCCCAGCATAATCTGGCTTATTTTCATAAAGTTATCGGAGTTAATTCACTGGGTTCAAAAGTTCGATTAAACCTTCAAGGGTGAAGCCATCACTACGGATATAATCGAGGACTCCTCGTTCACCTTCTGCTACTTGCATAGCCACATTTTCTAACTGGTCACGATTTTCGACGGGGATCTTGATCAATCCGTTGGCATCACCATGAATAATATCTCCGGGCTGTACTTCTATCCCACCAACAGTAACGCTACTACCAACTCTCACTAATCGAGCATTACCGCTACTAGGTGTTGTACCTTTAGCATAGAAATGAAATCCTAACTCCCTTACTTCCTCAACATCACGCACAGCAGCGTCAGTCAATAAGCCTACTGCACCTAGCTTTTTCAGTGATGAAGCAATCACCTCACCACAATGAGCGGCAAAAGTACCGCTATTACCCACCTCCTTGGCAACGATAACTACAGAACATTCTTCTGCATCGACTTGTCTGAGTAAATCAACAAACAGTGGACCTAATCCCATATTAGTTACATGGGGATTCATTGTCTCTATTTCGACAGTGATGGCGACTCCAACCATAACACCCAATTCTGGATAAAAACACCTGATCGCAGGGTCTGAAAATCCCTCCGTAGGATTGACAACTCCTAGTTGATTGATCGCGTTAGAGATTGTCGCTGAGGTAAAGTTATCAAGTGCATTGATCGTCTCTTGCTTAGTAGGCATTTCTTAATCTTCCTTTTTGCGAGTGAGGTTAAATTGCTTTAGTGCTTTGAATCTTTATATACGGAGAGAACCGCTATCAAATAGTGGTATTGTCATCGAGAAGTTTTCACCATAGGTGAGCTTTTGTTCTTCCAAGATGCCTATGGCAATTTTTTCCCCTAATCGAATCGATTCAATATAGTCAGAAAAGTAATGGACTCCTGCCCAGTTTCTGCCAATCGCGATATTTGATGCAAGTTTGTTCAGTTCCCCTTCTACGGTGAGAGGCTGGGTCAGTGTAACTTCTGTGAGGCTTCGTCCTTCGTTACTTGAGTCTGCTTGGTAAGCAATAGGATCACCTGCACGATTTTCGAGTGGTAAACGCCAACCATGATCGAAGAATGCCTTGAGAATAGTGACACACGCTCCTGCAACTGTTCCATGACCTGCTCCATAGGAAGGATGCATTGGTGAGCCTTCGGGAAATGCCATCGGCAAAAGTAAATTGCCTCCGGTTTTGCTTCTGATGAGATTGATGAGATTTGAAGGTCCAGAAAATTGATCAAATAGATTTTGCATCACTGAAACTTCTGGGATTCTAGAAGGAGAAGGTTGATCCCATTGATAGAGTAAACCACCAACTGCTTCTGGTCTTAGTCTTCGGTGGATGTTGAATTTCTGATATCGAACTGCTTTAAGTGCTCTTGTAGCCACCTCGGTAACTAGGGACAAGATATGAGGTCCTCCAAATTGGGCAAATCCTTGCTGTTTATCACGAAAATCTTGGTCTTGAAACGGTATTCCAGGATCGAACGGAGCACCCATGCCTAATAACATTAAGCAGGCATTTAAATAAGCTTGGTAAAGTGCGTCATAATGAACGTAAGTAGCTAAGTCTCTGGGGGTCGTAATAAATCGATATCCATCTTCATACTCTTCTGTACCCCTTAAATCTGCTCCGTTTTGCACATCTAACCATTCATCCCAGTTCGTTAAGTAATCTATTCCTGCTTTCGCTATTCTCACTTTCTGATCAATCCGAATCGAACCATAGGAAATCAGACCACTGGCGGGGGAGCGGGAGGAATCCCTTGAGTTAATACCCTCATTGCCAATTAATAAAAATTGTGAAATATAAGGTCCGACATCATCACCTTTAGTTATTCCACGAAATAACTTCTCAAGGGGATAAGGTGTGCTGGCATTGTTGACTACGATTCTGCGTCGAGCGCTAGCAGCCTGAGATTGATCGGCATCAGATAAACTCTCGGTTCCCGAGTTACTGAACCAAGCAAAATGGGACAGAGAATTTCTGGCAGTTTGAACATCAGCATCGCTGTCGAATCTAGAGAAATGTTTATCCCTCAGAATCGCCATCCAATAGATTTCTGCCATTTCTGCAATCAACTCTTGACTGTCTAGCCTTGGAGCTGGTGGCATACTGACGGATTGAGCGTCTGGTCCTTCTAGATCAAAGGTATTTCCTGCACCTTGGCTTTCCCATGCTCTAACTTGAACTCTATTATCTCTATTACTGACACTTCGCCAATTATGAATTGGTCGTAAACCTGATGGACTTTCTTCATAATCTCTGTAATCTCCATTGGCATCAAAAAATCCTGGACCAAGACGTATCTCTCTAAAATCTCGGGAGTCCCCTGAATCGATCGCCCTAACAAACATCTGATAATCAAGGTGATCACTAATAAGTCCATTGTCATCATGGGGCAAGCCTTTAGTGAAATTAGCGATGTGCGAAGGTGTACCGTCGCTTTTTCTATACTCAAACTCCTCTTCATTTGCAATCGGTGCTAATTGATTGCGGCGCGAAGCCAGTTCAGCTGCATTAACGCGAGTTTTCCTCGAAAGTTCACTTCTAGTATCCATGCTTGACGTTCTCCAATTGTAAAGTTATCTTTTTGTAAAGTTATCTTTATAAATTCGGCGAGATCTTCGCTCGAAGATTGCTTCAAAGAGAGGATACTCTAAAAGTTGTTTTAGACCTGAATGTGTTTGCTCCATTTTAATTTATAAATATTTTTTATAGAAGTTTTTAAAAAAAATGGTCATGAAAATTAATTATGATTCTTAATACTTACTTATACTCAGGAGTCGATTTTTATGCATAATGTTATATTTAGATTTAAAAATACACAGTCCTTAATATTCTGCGGCAAAATTTTTGAGAAGATGGCCTTTAAGTAGGGCTTCCTGAAAAAGGTGAGAATAGTTGAAATAACTAAATTTGAAGGTTGTTGGGGACTATTCAAATCCAAGAAAAATTGGGATAATCGTGAAAAACCCTTGCACCTTCAATCTTGAAATGTACAGGACTACAAATCAAGCCCAGGAAACGGCAGAAGACTTTGACCTGCCGGTGAGTCTACGTAGTGCTGACGCAAGCGTCTTTCATCATGTTTAAAATGCAAGCACAACCATTTTCGATATGCCTTGATAACAACTGCCTCATTGACACCTTTGCGGTGGCAACCTTCCACAAGATGGCCAAAGAGGATGCCGCTCATCAGAGCGGTAAGTACACCATGCGACGACGAGGGATCGAGTGTTGCCGCTGCATCCCCAAGCAGAAAGAAACCAGAGCCTGCGCACTCTGGGCGCCATTGCCAAGTGAGATTGACTCCCGCAGGGGAGCGACCACCCAATTCCCCGATACGCAGTTCGACCCAAGCGGTTCGATTTACTCCTAGCGGTGCTTGCCAGTTCCATCCATCAACGCGATAAGTCAAAGAGGGTTGACCATCCAAACCTGCAGGCTCTCCTCTGCGCCATCCAAACCGAACACCAAGGGGTGGTGAGCGTATGATAGTTGGTAGTTCTAACTGCCGAGCTAGCCATGCAGAACGCCCTGTAGCATCAACTGTCCAGGTGGCATGGAAGTGATTGCCATCAACCATTACCCCTGTCACTCGATTCTCTTCCATAAGGACTGTTTCAGGGCGAGTTTTCCGAATTAGCCTTACCTCTGAATCAACGGCGGCCTGCTGGAGAATTCGATGTAGCGTTCTTCGTTCTGCTTGAAACCCCAACCAAGGACCGTTTATATCTTCACCATAAGGCAAAAATTGACTTAGATCGCCGCATTTGACCCAGATTCCACGATGCCTCCGGAAACCCGCTTGAAGAATTTGGTCAAAAACACCCAATTGCTTCAATAATGGTTCAACTCCTGGATGCAATGTTTCTCCAGGAGATATTTTTGGCTCAGAATTAGCGTCGAACATCACGACGCTTAAACCAGCTTGACTACAACGAATTGACGCAGCACAACCAGCGGGACCTGCTCCAAGAACTATGATATCTACTTTTTCCACGGCCAGTTACCTTAAAGAAATCGCTAACATAAATCAGAACCGATGAAAAGTAAAAGCCGCATCCCCATTTTTGTAGGCAATACCATTGGTACCAACCTGACAAATGTGCTGCTTTTGCACTTCTTTGCGTACGCGTACGATTTCTGAAGTCGGTTTTCGCTCACCTGTTAGTTCGGCAAATTCCAACAAGTAGCCTCCGCCATTCAACTGGGGAACGCCACGACCAAATGAAGCCCAGTTGTCAACTTTCCGAAAGACAACCAGACATTCTTCTGAGAGTCCCACACCCAAAATACCCTGACAAGCTTCAAGGGCCTGATTGCGAGCTATGAGATCCTCACTTTGCACTTCGGCTGTAAGAGACACCCGAATATGGCCAGCTAATGCTTGGCTGACATAATCTGAGCGTTCAATAGCCACATAGTTCACATGAAGGGTTGTAACGACCTCTTCAAAGAAGGGGCCAAATTCTCCGTCCCAGCCACGATAGGAACTCAATTCACCGGATTTTACCCGTTCGTGATTGGGATGGAATCCAAGTTCTTCATCGAGCATCGGGAGCTGATTGCCAACGAAAATATCTGTGTCTTCTTGTTGGTTACCGAAAGTCCGCCCGTTGTCAGGTGCTACTGCTGGCCAAAAAGAAGCAATGGCCGCACAAAGTTTGGCATCTTCAGGAAATGGCGACCCAAGGCCAGAACTCGTGAGAAATGAGCCCAGTGCATCTCGACTTCTGGAAACATCCCAACCAGGAGCGAAAACATTAGAAGCTGCATCGGGTAAAAAGCTGATCATACGATTAGGGAATCCAGCTATCTCAACTTGTGTTCCCACTGCAAAAGCACCTACAATCGCTGTGGCTGTTTTGTCACTGTGATTAAAAGCAAATGACATAGGATCGCTGGGGCGTGGGAGGGAAGGGTTCACAGGTAGCCTTCCTTTAGAAAGAGGTTCTACGAGTCTGATGGTTGGGTCAGTTTCTACCTCGAACTGGTCGGCAAGTGGCAAGAAATCTGGTGCGGTAATCAATGAAAAGGCCGGAACATTGTCGCTAACATCCAAGGTAAGACCAGTGACAACAGCTTCGAGGCATCCATCACAGGAATCGTCGGTAAAGTGGGCTGCGGCATATCCCCCATTGCGCATTGCCTCATCAAAAGCTTCCTTACTTAAGGTGTTCAAATCCTTTAGGGTTTGATTTACTGGCCCATTGGGATCAACTTCGTGCCGGATATTCACATATTCGGGAGCAAGACGATCTCTACCAGATGCAGGGATTGCTAAGGTTGATTTGGTGATGCGATTTGAGGATGGAACAACAAAATGAACTAATTGCTCAGCATTTGAAACTGTATTACGCTGTGAAACCCTACGAACCAGAGTAGCTTGGGGTTTCGGTACGACCAGGATAGAGGAACCTATGGTTTGTAATGACACCAAATCATCACCATTACTGGAGTCACGAACGTATGGGTACTTGGAAATATCAAACCCAGAGGGTAGAGGAAGTCCACCGTCGGATAATGAAAGCAGGTGTGTCCTTCGGAGTTTCTCATTGCGGTGGAATTCGAGAAAGTTAATGTCTAGGTTTTGGCCCTGCAAACATTCTCTTCCAACAAATAATTTATGCACTGGAAAGAAGAAATCATCGTCGGCATTACCACTATGACCTCCTTGAACAGAGCCAGTAGCTCCTGGTTTAGCTTTACGAGCCAGGAAAACACCGTAGCGTGCAGGTAGCACTGGGAGGGCATCTCCACCACCTTCTGGGATAACCCAGAAGCTACGCCGGGAAGGGTCGTAGTGATGTTGTGTTGTACCAACCCGTGCCACCCCGGTGCGAGAGTAGGCGAGATCGGCATGCCTCAGATGTGATGTACGACTAGCGACGCGATACTGATAGGCAAACACAGCCACAAAAGTATTTTCTAGATCCTCTCGATCCGAAACTAGGCTGTAAATAAAATTTTCGATTGTATCGAGTTCTGCAAGGGTCGCATAATCTGTTGGTGTCGAGGATGGAGTTCCCGATGCAGTTGGGTGAACATTCGGGGATGCCAAAGCGTGATAAAGCAGACTTTTAGCAGGATTACCACCTGCGATCGCCTGTTCCCCATTAGGATGAAAATCCTCAAATCCCCTCGCCGAGAGATCAATCATCCTAAGTGGTTGAGTTAGGGCTGCTTGTAAGGCATCGGTGGTCGGCTGTGCAATGTTAAGTTCATTGTCAGTAACAGTCAACAATAGATCTCTCCACCCAAGGGGTGCAAGTCGGTCACATATTACCTTTAATTCTTCGATTAAGCTCATGGCTATTTCTCCTTTCGTATTAATGTTGATCAGCAAAGTATTGCAATATTTATTCAAGTATTTGCTGGTATAGGGATACATCAAAATTATCAATGTTTGCTGTCCCAATAGATTCAGCAATCTGACTTGCTTCTTCAAGGATTAAATTGATTAATATCTTCTCCAGATCTTCCGACTTACCTGTGTTATATCCAATTGGTGAAGCATCAAATGGCACTCCAGTTTTAGCAGAAGCCACTAAGTGTCGACCCAAGGGAAAGACTGCCAATAACATATGACGAACAGCTAGATTGTAGTAAATACGATTTGATTCTTGCTTCCACGATAAGCACTTGGATTAGTCGCAATGTCTATTGAAGGATATTTAGGATCGTCAGGATCAAGAGACCATATATTTGGAATGCCATCTTATAGAGAATAGAGGGTGATTAAACAGGCATAAGTACCTCCAAAACATCCGAGGTTGACCGCCCAACAACCAAACCCTCGCCTTTAATTAAGAAACTTTTGCTATCGCGCTTCATAATAAATTCTTTCCTCTCTAAAATACTGTGATTCAGATTATCAATCGTGGTGGTGTTAGATAAAAATATCTTCAAAAGAGCCGCAATTGTCATGAAATCTCGCTATACCCTTAATTCTTCATGTCGCTATCGATCCAGCGATTAAATAGCTCGATTTGTTCGCTAGACAAGCAAGCATCATAAGGGAGAGAACCTTTATTAAGTCGTTCTTGAAGCTCTTTACAATGAGAGCGGACACTTTCCACATCATCGAGATCGATCCCGTCTAATTTTTGTAGTGTTTCCACATCAAAATCTCGAAAGAGTGGTCTGATATCCGATTCGTACCTTACTCGCTCTGGTTGTCGGAACTGTTTCGCAGATATTAGGGGTTCGAGGTTGGGTTCTCGTTCGTGGTGAACACCAATTTGTCCTGGTGGCTCATTATCCGGTGCTTGAGAATCGATCCATTCGCGGACAAACTCTTGTCTCGACTTATCTACTAATGGTCGATAGCGAGGCATTCTTCCCGCTTTACTGGAACTCTCCAATCGACTTACCAGTCCCGAACCTTGGGATGTCAGTTGACAGTCTCGATCTTCATTACGACCGAGAAAAGGTTGGTTAAACATATGCAATTGTACGAATTGGTCGCGATTAATTCCCGCCCAAAAATTGCTGTGAGCTTCAATGGAAAATCCCCGCACTGCTTCTTCCAAAATATGAGCTACCTTTTGGAAAGATTTCGAGTGAGCTTCAGCAGGAATCGACTGACCCGCAGCCAATGCTTCTAAAATAGCGAACCGTTTCCTGTCGGATACCTGTAAATCCTGTAAAAAGGGGTCTTCTCGGTCGGGACTTCCATCGGCAACCAACACACTATCTACCAGGCTTAATGAAGCCTCGACCACATCTAAATGAACGCGCCAGCGATCGCGCTCTTGCTCTGGCAGATTGAGGGTATAGGGCAATTGAAACGGTGGGCCAGCGGTCACTCCATCATAGTTTTTTCTTAAAGGTAGCCTGACCATTTTTTGCGCGATTTTCTTCAGATGGCGCATTTCGTCGAAAGCCCACAACAGTAATAGTCCGCGAGGAGTGCGATCACCCTTATCCTCTCCCACATCTAAGTAACGCCGACCTGTAATTCTCAGGAAGTGAATTAAAAAAGCGAGCAACAATCGATAGCGGAAGTTGAACAAGTGACCCCAGGAACGAGTACGCTCGTTCTCGATATAGCCCCTTTGCTCGAAAGCAGCACGAATCGATTCTTCCAGCTGATTTTTTCCCTGCTCGCTACTGCGAGGCGGTGTCGTACTTGGATTAGTTGCTACTGGCCAGACAAATTCGACTTCCTCTTGCTTCAACTGTAAAAAATCATCGTAAAGTTGCCAAAATCTTTCAAAATGGGAATCAATCATCGAACCATAGCCTTCTCCTTGATTGGCGATGATTTCGAGAGCTTTTACCGCGTTTTGACGTAAAGTGGTGGGATTAGAGCTGGCAAAAGAATCCACATGAACCCTTCTCGATTCATCACTGCTTAAATCTTGGTCGTAGCCCCAATCTTGCCAGGTAGCCTGGAGATCGCTGCGGTCGGTCTGAAAGTCACGATCTTGCAGTCCCTCTTCCTTATTTCCAAATAGTTCGAGCAGACGAGTATAAATTGCTCCCACGTGCTGAATTGGTCTGCCATCATTGGCACACCGAGCAATTCTGGCAATATCTTGCAGCCTCTGCCATTGTTCGGGTTCTAGCTCTTCTGGTTTGTTGGCTGGTCGTTCGGCAGTAATGTACTTAGCTAAAGAATGCAAAGATAGCGGTTCTAGTTTAAAGCGAAAAGGATAAAGTTGGCTTTCAAAGGGCGAGTCTTCTCGCTCAAAATTGAGGGGCGCACCAATGAGGTGTAATAAATTCTGTACCGTCATGAGATGTCCCATTTCTTCCCGTGCTAGTTGAGCTAATCGCTGATAAATTCCCTGTACTCGTCCCTGTAAGGCATTATTTTTTTGGTCGTCCCGAACTGAATAGGCAGCATAAAGGTACTGAACCATCAGGGCGTGTTCTACTTCTGCTGCTACGGTCAGCAATAGAGCAGCTTCATCTCGCGGGTTGCGCTTCAGTTCAAAGCGCAGGGGCAATTGTGCTAGGTCGAGAGTCGTGATTAGAGTCTCTTCCTTAAAGGATGGAGCCGGTACAACTAAGATCTCTGGGGGGATATTGTAGTTTTTTGTCATCACATTAGTCCTCTCTCAGCAAATGGGGAGTAGTAGCGGTTGCAACCAGTCGATCTCCCGTCCGTTCGGGAAAAATCAGCCGACTTTCCGATTCGTTGTCGCAGGTAACGCGAACCATTAACTGTCCGGGGGGTAGCTTTTGCCCCTCGTCATCTCGTAAATCCCAGGCAATTTCGCGATCGCCCTTGAGGGGATTTTCTTCTTCAAGCAATGTCCGCACTTTTCCCGCAAAGCGATCGTAGAAGACTACCGATAGGGTTTTTGCTTCATCGGGTACGGTAAGGGGAATCGAAATGCGATCGCCAGTGATATAGAGTTCTGTTGTTTTGAGCAAGCGGTTAGCGGTTATTTCCTCCTCCATCGGCTCGAATAAATCTTGATTGATGTATTTATAAACCGTGTTACCAGAGGCATAAATAGCAGTTACGGGATTGCCAACAAAGCGAAATCGGTTAATATACTGACCGATAACAGGACGAGGGGGACAAGAATAACCTTTTCCTAAAACGGGTTTTGGCCAAATTGAGGTAAGGTCGCTCCAAGTGCGACCGCCATCGGTTGTGCCACTGGTACGACCGCTATTAAAAACTTTATCTCCCCAACCGCCAACCCAACCAATTTCACGATTGAGAAAACCAATGCCTTCCAGGTTCTCATTAATCATCTGACCCTCAGCGTTGCGAATTTCTCGTCGCACCCAAGATTTACCTGCATCTTCAGTAATCAAAATTGCTCCTGCGTTCAGGTTTTCACAGGCAACTACCCCAAATTCCTCATCTAAAAATTGAATTTTCCAGCCCCATTCTCCTAGAGGCAGATTCACACTATCTCTGAGCATATCTTGCCAGGTGTGACCACCGTCTTCTGTTTTGAGAACGGTAGGGATAACATCAGAGCGACGCGGGTTAGGTCTAACCGAACGACCACCTACGACCCAACCTTCAAGTTCTGTGGTGAAGTAAATATCGACTAAAAGGGTCGCCACATCTTCCATATCCCTAACAAACCAGCTTTGACCCCCATCCTCTGTCTTTAAAAACCGTGCCGGTCGTTCGGGGTAGTTCGTTCCCGAAGCAAACATATGCTGTTCGTCGAGTACCCACAATCCACAAATTGCCGAAGGAGCATTGGCTTGTTCTCGGCTAATGTATTCTTGGGGTAAATTATCGACTACAAGCCAATTTTGCCCACCATCACGGGTGTGAAAAAGTTGTCTTCCTGGGGTTACCGAACCAACCCAACCCACCTGGGAATTAGCCATGCCAATGCAGCGAAAGTAAACTCCTTCTAACTGTGTTTGGAGCTGCCAGTGACCAGCACCATCTTCAGTTTTAAGGATTTGACCATTCCCGTTAATACTCCAACCCAGATCGGGACTAATGAAAAAAATATCGTCATAACGACCAGCCAATGGTGCTGGCGTGGCTACCCACCGATAGCCATTGTCGGTCAAGTTCATTTGAAACTCCTATCTATCCAAACAGTGCCATTTTTTAAAGCCCTCATTTATTTCTCCATCAACACGAACGCTAGGAAGAGCTCCCGTAAGATTTGCGACCAACGTTCAGCAGCCCTTTGAAAGATAAGTTGTTGACTTGATGTAAGCCCACCTAAAAATCGAACTTCAATGTTAAACATAAGTTATAGATAACCTCAGAACTACTTGGGTTTTCCGAAATAATGATCCTTAGAAATTGAGGCGTAGTTCAAAAGCGAGTAACAATTTGTCAGAAGTTGAAAAGGCTGTAATCTTTGTTTAGCAAAGGTTTGAGGGATTGACTTGAGTTTAAAAGTGTTAACCTGCCCCTTTGACTATTGAACAACGCCGAATCATAGCTTAGGACTAGTTGAGGCGAAAAGCCAGAACGCCC
>JAAUYH010232623.1_pt1 | contig 14148 bp, 12 predicted proteins | sample 7278061 | NCBI WGS metagenome assembly JAAUYH01 (sample SAMN14350203, study PRJNA611818) | marine sediment metagenome | isolation source: surface marine sediment (0.6m) | place: French Polynesia: Moorea | collected 2018-08
CCGCCGGCGAGGGCCGTGGCCTCGCCGGCGGATTCCGGCCCTGCAATCGCTGCGGCCGGAAGGCTCTCGAGGCCTTCCGGGATGCGTGGCACCGCGGTGTCGACCCCGAGCACATGACGGCGGAGATCGATCGCCGCCTGCGCGAGGAGGGCACCATCCGCCGGGCGGAGCGGCCGGGCGACCTCCCGGCCGGCGTGATCATCCGCGTCGACGGCGAGTTCCACCTGGTGGTCGACGGCGGGATGCGGCGTTGGAGCTTCGACGGCTACGGGCCGGTTGTCGACCTGCCGACGCGGCGGGTCGAGGTCGTGACCCCGCCCTCGACCGTGGCGACCATCGCGGCCGGCTACACCCCCTCCCTCCACCCGTCGGCCACCGACGAGGCCGGATGATCGTCCGGTCGCTCGACGATCTCCGAGCCGAGGGCAGGACCCGTGAGCAGCCGGGGGTGTTCGAGAGCGCTCGCTACCTCCTGGCCGACGACGGGGTCGGGTTCACGCTGACCCAGACCACCGTGGCCGCCGGGACGAGGCAGGTGATGGAGTATCGCCACCACATCGAGGCCAACCTCGTGATCGAGGGGGAGGGATGGGTGGTCGACCTCGCCAGCGGCACCAGGCACCCGCTACGGCCGGGCGTGATGTACACCCTCGACGACCACGATCGGCACGAGGTCGTCGCCACCACCGATCTTCGGGTGGTGTGCGTGTTCTCACCGGCCCTCGTTGGCGACGAGCTCCACGACGAGCACGGTTCGTATCCACCACCCGAGGTCTGACCGACGCGCGTGTTGTCGCTTCCGGCGGCGACGGCGATGATCGGTCGATGCCTGGAGCCCTCGATGGTGTTCGCGTCCTCGACCTCAGCCGCGTGCTGGCCGGACCGTGGTGCACGCAGCTGCTCGCCGATCTCGGCGCCGATGTCATCAAGGTCGAGCGTCCTGGCGTCGGTGACGACACCCGGCAGTGGGGGCCCCACTGGCTGCCCGATGCCGACGGCAGCCCGGGCACCGAGTCGTCGTACTACTTGGCGGCCAACCGGGGGAAACGCTCGATCACGGCCGACCTGTCGCACCCCGAGGGTCGGGCGATCGTGCGGACGCTGGCACTCCAGTCGGATGTGTTGGTCGAGAACTTCAAGGTCGGCGGTCTTGCGGCGAAGGGCCTGGCCGACGCCGATCTGCGCCCGGACAACCCGGGGCTCGTCTACGTGTCGATCACCGGGTTCGGTCAGACCGGGCCCCGAGCCGGCGAGCCCGGCTACGACTACCTGGCGCAGGCCCTCAGTGGGTTCATGAGCGTCACCGGTCCCGCCGATGGCGAACCGGGAGCAGGGCCGACGAGGGCAGGTGTCGCCGTGTCGGATCTCAGCACCGGGATGTACGCCACGGTCGCCGTTCTCGCCGCGCTGCTCCGTCGCTCGGTCAGCGGTGTCGGCCAGTACATCGATCTGGCGTTGCTCGACGCCCAGACGGCGATGCTCGCCAACCAGGCAACCAGCTTCCTCGTCGGCGGCGTGTCGCCAACGAGGACCGGGGTGTGGCACCCGAGCCTCGCCCCCTACCAGACCTTCGACGGGAGCGACGGCACCTTCATCGTTGCCGTCGGGAACGACGCCCAGTTCCGAACGTTGTGTGGCGTGATCGGCCAGCCCGAGCTTGCCGTCGACCCCCGGTTCGCAACCAACCCCGATCGGGTTCGTCGTCGGGCCGAACTGGCCTCGCTGCTCCAGGAGGCGTTCTCGGCGAGGCCGGTCAGCCACTGGCTGGAGTGGCTCCCTGCGGCTGGCGTGCCGGCGGCGAGGGTCAACTCGGTGGCCGAGGCGTTCGCCGAACCCCAACTGCAGCACCGCGAGGCCCGGATCGATCTCGAGCACCCGACGGCCGGCACCGCGCCCGGCGTTGCCAACCCCATCAAGTTCAGCGAGTCGCCGATCGAGTACCGGGGGGCGCCGCCGCTCCTCGGTCAGCACACCGACGAGGTGTTGACCAACGTGCTTGGCTTCGACGCCGATCGGATCGCCGACCTGCGTGAGGCCGGCGCGATCTGATCGGCATGCGGGCTCAGTCGAAGGCCGCCAGCTCCTCGGTCAGTCGTTGCTGATACTCGGCCGCCCGCCGGAGCTTGAGGTCTTCGTAGCCCCGGACGTGATCGGGGAGTGAGGCGATCCGGATCGCGTGGTCACGGTTCTCGGCCGTCAGCTTCCTGACCAACCGATCGACGACCGTTCGGTACTCGTCGACCAGCGCACGCTCGACCCGTCGGACCTCGGCCCGGCCGAAGGGATCCATCGGGGTTCCTCGCAGCCGCTTGCCCTTTGCCAACGCCCCGATACCGGGGCGTGCCCAGGCGCCGACCGAGATCTTCTCGTTGAGGCCCAGCGCCCGGAGCATCGGGGGGTGGAGCCGGTAGGTCACGGTGCCCTTCGGCCCGGCGAGATCGTTGGCGTCCTGAAGGCCGTCGGCATCGAGCATGAGGCGGGCGACCTCGTACTCGTCCTTGTAGGCCGTGAGCTTGTGGAGGTGGACGGCCACGGCAGCGGTGAGCGGCCGGCCGTCGCCGAGACCGAGCCCGCCCTCGGCCTCGGCGACCCTCTCCAGCCGGTCGAGATAGTCGCGGGCAACGTCGGTGTCGCCCCACCCGACGAGATCGCCGGCGAGGCGACCGACGGTGGCGGCCAGTGACGGATCGCCGGCGGCGACGTCGATGGCTCGTCGGCGCAGGTCGGCGGGGAGGGCCTCGACGGGGTCGGTGGCGGTCTCGCTGCCCGTCATGGGCGGTGTGGTCGCCGCGGCCTCGACCATCGCCTCGACGGCGGAGGGCTCGCTCACCTGGGCCCGACCCCATGCGAAGGCCGACAGGTTCCGCTCGACAGCGACCCCGTTGAGTTTGATCGCCTGCTCGATGGCCGAAGGGCTCACGGGCAGCGCACCGGCCTGCACGGCCATGCCGACGACGAACATGTTGCTCATCACGGCATCGCCGAACAGCGCGGTGGTGACCTGGCCGGCGTCGGCCCAGAACTGGGCATCGGTGCGAGTGTCGCTCGTGATCGTCGCCCGCATCTCGTCGGCGGTCGGGGGTGCGAGATCGGGATGGGTGATCATCTCCCCGGTCGGGGTGGCGGTGAGCGATCCGACGGCAACGGTGCGATGGGGAGCACACACCGAGCGGCCGCGATCGGTCACCGCCACCAACTGGTCGCAGACCAACAGCAGGTCGGCCTGTTCCCGGCCGAGGCGATTGGTGTGGCCGGCACCGTGGCGGGAGAGCCGGACGTCGCTCACCACCGGGCCGGCCTTCTGCGACAGGCCGATCTGATCGAGTCCGTTCACGTCGAACCCGTCGAGCATGGCGGCGGTGCCGATCACCTGGGAGACGGTCACCACGCCGGTGCCACCAATGCCGGTGATGCGCATCGCGAACTGGTCGTCGGGGACGATCAGATCAGGCGCCGGCGACACCGGGGCGATGGGCGGGGCCGAACGCTTCGGGGCCTCCGGGTCGGGAACGACGGTCATGAAGCTGGGGCAATCGCCTTCGAGACAGGAGAAGTCGAGATTGCAGGTCGTCTGGTCGATCGTCGTCTTGCGGCCGAACTCGGTGTCGAATGGCTGGACCGACAGGCAGTTGGAGACCTGGCCGCAGTCGCCGCAGCCCTCGCAGATGCGGTGGTTGATGACGACCCGCTCGGCCGGGGTCGGCACCTTGCCCCGCTTCCTCGCCCGCCGCTTCTCGGCCGCACAGGCCTGGTCGTGGAGGAGCACGGTGACGCCGGGGGTGGCGGCCAGCAGCTCCTGGGCCTCGAGCAGTCGAGATCGATCCCAGACATCGACCTCGGCCGGAAGCTCGATCTTCGCCTCTCCCCCTCGAACCCGGTGACGGAGCCGATGACCGAATGCGGCCGCTCCTTTCGCGTACCTCTCGGGTTCGTCGGTGGTGACCAACACCTTGTCGACACCGTGGGCCAGCAGCGAGGTCACGACCTCGGCCACCCCGATCTGGCCCTGGGGGTCCTGGCCGCCGGTCATGGCGACCGTGCCGTTGTAGAGCAGCTTGAACGTGATGTTGACCCCGGCGGCGACGGCGGCCTGCACGGCCAGCTGGCCGGAGTGGAAGAAGGTGCCGTCGCCCAGGTTCTGGAAGAAGTGGTCTCGCTCGACGAACGACGACATGCCGACCCATTGGAGCCCCTCGCTCCCCATGCAGGTGAGGCCGGCGATCTCGCCGACCCGGTCGGGGTCCATGAACATCGCCATCGTGTGGCAGCCGACGCCGGCGCCGACAAGGGAGCCCTCAGGGACCTCGGTGCTGCGGTTGTGGGGACAACCGGAGCAGAAGAACGGCGATCGTTCCGTGACCGAGACCAGCGGGATGCGCTCCCTGATCTTCTTCTCGGGAACGAGGCGGTCGCCGACGCGCCCCTCGATCACCCGACGGATCGGGGTGACGAGCTTGTCGGCGTCGAGGTTGCTGTGCCACGGGAGGAGCGGATTGCCGTTGGCATCGTTCTTGCCGAGCATCTGTGGCCGCTCGGCCTGGTGATAGAGCGCGTCCTTGATCAGCGACTCGATGATCGGCTGCTTCTCCTCGATCACGAAGATCGACTCGAGCCCCCTGGCGAAGCGGCGGACGGTGTCGGGGTCGAACGGAAGGGGCATCTGCATGCGGAGCAGCCGGATGCCGCAGGCCTCGATCTCCTCGTCGCTGTCGAGGCCGAGCCTGGCGAAGGCCTCGCGCACCTCGCGGTAGGTGATCCCGCTGGCGACGATCCCGATCCACGCATCGGTCGGGTCGACCGTGGTGTGGTTCAGCTTGTTGGCCGAGGCGTAGTTGACGGCCAGCGGGTAGCGGATGTCGTACATCTCCCGCTCGAGGTCGATCGTGTGGGGGGTGACGAGGTGGCCGTCCGGCCGGCGGCGGGCCGCCTCGTCGAACAGAGCAGGGACAACGGGCTGGATCCGGTCGGGATCGAGGGCCACCGATGCCATCCCGTCGGCGACGTCGGCCACGATCTTCAGCGCCGACCACAGCCCGGTGAACCGGCTGAGGGCAACGGCATGGCGGCCGAGGTCGAGGACCTCACCGGCGTCGCCCGGGTAGAGGAGCGGCATGTGGAGATCGGCGACGATGCCGGCCGACGACGACGGGAGGGCCGAGCTCTTCGCATTGGGATCGTCGCCGATGAGGGCGATGGCGCCACCCCACCGGGAGGTGCCGGCGTAGACGGCGTGTCGCAACGCGTCGACCGAGCGGTCGACACCGGGGGCCTTGCCGTACCAGATGCCGAGCACGCCGTCGTAGATCGCATCGGGCTGTGACGACGCGAGCTGCGACCCCATGATCGCCGTCGCCCCGTACTCCTCGTTGACCGCAGGAAGGCATCGGATCGGGAGGTCGGGCACGAGCCCGGCCGCCGAGCGGGCAGCGGCGTCGAACCCACCGAGCGGCGACCCGGGGTAGCCGCTGATGAGGGCGGCGGTGTTGCGACCGGCTCGGCGATCGGCTCGGAGCTGTTCGATGGGGAGGCGGGCCAGCGACTGGACGCCGGTCAGCACCACGGTGCGGTCGTCGGACTGGTACCGGTCCTCGATGCGGTAGGCGTCGTCGGTCACGTGATCGGTCATCGCCGATGGGCCCCCTGTGAGCGTGTCTGTCGTCGGTCCTCGGGTCGAGGATCTCCCATCCGTCGGCTGATGTCCAGACCCTCCGAACGATCAGCGGCAAACATCGACATCAGCCGAACGATCGGCGAGACTGTGTCGTCTCGGCCCGGGCGGGCCGAACGTCGTTCGGGAGGTCGTCGTGGATCGGATCGAGGAAACGATCGTGCGAGCACTGCAGCGGGATGCTCGCATCACCAACCGGGCCCTCGCCGACCACGTCGGTCTGGCCCCGTCGAGCACCTCGGCGAGGGTGCGGGAGCTCGAGCAGAACGGCACGATCCGGGGCTACCACGCCGACATCGACCTGGCCGCCCTCGGTCGCCACCTCGAGGCGATGATCTTCGTTCGGCTGTCACCGACCGACGACGACACCGTGCAGCACTTCCTCGACGCCGTGCAGGCCATGCCGGAGACGCTCGAGGTCTATCTCCTCACCGGTGTCGAGGATGCCGTGATCCACGTCGCCGTGCCGAACGTGCAGTGGCTCCGCAACACCGTCATCGGCACGGTGTCGTCGTTGCCCGAGGTCGTCGACGAACGCACCTCGATCGTCTTCGATCACATCCGCCGACCCGTCCTCGGCCCCCTCGGCTGACCCTCCTCCCTCCTCGATCCCCACCACCTCCTCGATCCCCACCACCTTCTCGTTCTGGCGCGCAGAGCGCGCCGGGAGCCGTCGCAAGTGCGCGCCAGAACGGTCAGGTGGGAGGAGGGGGGACGACCTGGCGGGCGAGGGTCTTGGGGGCGATGAGCAGGTAGCTGTCGATGACCAGTTCCTCGACCTCGGCCCAGTCGGTCTCGTCGTCGATCATGATCCCGATCCACCCCTTCGAACCGACGTACCTCGGCCGGAAGTACGGCGCGCCGAGCGCGAGCAGGGCCGCCTGGTCGTCGTGGGTGGCCTTCATCGACATCGTGCACACCAGATCCGGGCTGCCGTCGGGCCGGAACTCGACGGAGGCCTCACCGGCACCGATCCCGGCGAAGATCTTGCTCCTGACCCGGATCGTCGGGTGGTCCCACGTCTCGATCTCGGTGGCTTCGTGCAGGGCGAGGCAGATCTCCCTCGCCTGGGCGAGGTAGGCGTCGGGGATGTCGGCCGTTGCCATCGGTGGAGTCGGCCTTCAGGTCGAGGCGCCGGTCGGATCGGCCGACGATGCCGACGAGGTCGACGACGCCGCACCCAACCGCAGCTTGTCGGTCAGCCACGCCACCCGTTCCCTCATGAGATCGAGGCCGGGCCGAGCCGGGCACGGTTCGACCGTGCTCTCGGGCCGGTCGAACACCATGTGGTGGGGGTCGGCGGGGTCGTAGGTCGGCCAGTGGACGCGGCCGGGGAAGTCGGGAACGCCGGTGGCGGCGAAGGCGAACCAGCGGTCGCCCATCTCGCGCTTGAGCAGGTGGGCATCCTCGGGCTCGGGCACGAGGGGGAACCGGGTGTCGAAGACGTAGAAGATGTCGGCGGCGTGGAAGGCACCGATGGTCTCGCTCTCCGACGCCGGGCGGGCCCGGAAGTGATAACGCCAGACCGGATGGCCGGCGGCGGCGTGCTGCCGGCTCGCATGGTCGACGTGCACACCGAACATGTGGTCGCCGCTGTGGTCGACGAGGGCGGATCGTTCCAGTTCCGACAGACCCGGGTAGGCCGCCATCAGCCGGTCGACGTGTTGGGGCGACGGGTACGACCGCTCGAAGGCGGCCCTCGCTCCCTCCGGCCCGACGGCGTCGGGGCCGAGTGGGATCCTCGTCTCGGGATCGACCGGGGCGTAGAACTCGCCTCCGGCCGGATGCATGAAGTCGGCCAGCAGCGAGCCCTCGTCGCTCGTGTAGCCGATCATGAGGGGCACCGAGGCCTGGGCCCCGTCGCTGAAGGCCGACATCGGCGTCGTCGGCAGCACCACTCCGTCGACGGCGGGGTAGAAGTGCCGGCCCAGCTGGGGCTCTGCTCGGTACAGGTCGGACAACTCGTCGGGATCCATCGCTCGGAGTCGAGCCAGCTGACCCGGCTCGGGGCCGACGGCCCGATCGGCGAACGACACGCCGGCGTCCTCGGCTGCGTCGAAGTCGAGAACTGGTCGCCGCAGATGGAGCCAACGCCCGCTGTCGCTCGGGCTCTGGGCGATCGCCCGGTGGAACAGGCCCCGAGCTCGGGGTGCGGTCATCAGATTCAACACCGCCTCGCCGCCGGCCGACTCCCCGAAGATGGTGACCCTCGACGGATCGCCGCCGAAGCCGGCGATGTTGTCGCGAACCCACTCGAGGGCGGTGATCTGGTCGAGGAGGCCGTAGTTGCCCGACACTCGATCGGCCGACTCCGCGGCCAGGTCGGGATGGGCGAAGAAGCCGAACAACCCCAGCCGGTAGTTGATCGTCACGAGGACGCAGCCCCGCTCCGGGAGGGCGTCGCTCTGGTAATGAGGCTCGCCGCCGCTCCCATCGGTGTGGTCGCCGCCGTGGATCCACACCATCACCGGCAGGCCGGTGGCCATCGCCGGTGCCCTGACGTTGAGGGTGAGGCAGTCCTCGCTCTGCGGGATCGGTGCCTTGCTCACCATCGTCGAGAGTGCACGCCTTCGAGCCGGACCGAGGCCCAGGCCGTCGACGAGGTTCTGGAAGAAGGCCTCGAACGCGGCCAGTCGTTGATAGGCGAACGGCCCGACCTTCGTGCACGCTCGAGCCTTGCGCCACGGCGTCGGTGGGATCGGTGGCTTCCACCGTCGGTCGCCGACCGGGGGTTCGGCGTAGGGGACGCCGAGCCAGTGGGCCATCGTGCCGCTCTCGGCCAGCGTGCCCGTCACCGGCCCGGCGGTGGTCATCACCTCCGTGGCGCTCGAACGACGACGGAACCGCGAACCGAATCGTGCCATACCCGATCTTCGTCGGTGCCCCCGCCCTTGGCAACCGATGGGCCGGCGGGTGTCGCCCGCCGCGGCGACGTCAGCCCAACGTGAGTCCTCCGTCGACCACCAGGATCTGGCCGGTCGTGTAGCCGTTGCGGACGAAGGCCAACACTGCTTCTGCACAGTCCTCGGGGGTGGCCGAGCGTCCGATCGGGGCCATCTTGGCCACCGCTGCGTGCTGGGCGTCCCAGCTCTCGGTCCACGGAGTGGCCACCAAGCCGGGCGCAACTGCGTTGAACCGGATGGGCCCGTACGACTTCGCAAGCAGCTGGGTCATCTGGTTGAGGGCGGCCTTGCTCATCGAGTACGCCATCGAGCTGCCGACGGGGCGAACCCCTGCGATCGACGTGATCGTCACGACGTTGGGGTCGTCGGCCGCCCGCAAGTGAGGAATGGCCGCCTTCGTGAGCCACCACGTTCCGTACACGTTGACCTGGAACGTCTTGTCGAAGATCTCGTCGGTCAGGTCGTCGAGCTCGTGGTGGGGCACGACCGTGGTCCACCCGGCGTTGTTGACGAGGATGTCGAGGCGGCCGAACCGTTCGATCGTGGCATCGACGAGGGCGTGGCCCTGGGCCTGGTCGGAGATGTCGGCCTGCACGTAGAGGGCGTCGCCAGGCAACGAGTCGGCGACCGCCTTCCCGGCCTCGACCGAGCTGGCCGAATTCACGACGACGCTCGCCCCGAGTGCGCTGAGTCGTCGGGCCGTCTCCTCGCCGATGCCGCTCGACGAGCCGGTCACCAGCGCGACACGACCGGCGAGCTCGGTGGTGGTGGGTTCGGTCATGTCAGGCCTCGTCTCGGATCACCTGCAGCCCACTCGGGTCGACCAGGCTGTCGAACAGTCGCATGTTGTGATTGTGGGCAACGTGATGGAGCCCGAAGGCCGACTGGATGGCGGTGTACATCCCCATCGCGTCGAGGCTGTTGTTGACCGACTGTTTCGCAAGGGTGAGTCCGATCATCGGCCGCTTCGCGATGTGGGCCGCCATCTCGAGGGTTGCCGACTCGAGGTCGTCTCGAGGGACGACCTTGTTGACCATGCCGTGGCGGTGGGCCTCCTCTGCCGTGATCGGCCGCCCGGTGAAGAGCATCTCCTTCGCCAGCCTCGCCCCGGCTTCGTAGGGGTGGACGAAGTACTCGTGGCCGTTGACCCCGAAGGCGACGACCGGATCGGCGAAGGTGGCGTCGTCGGAGCAGACGACGAGGTCCATCGGCCACACCAGCATCAGCCCGCCGGCGATGACCTTGCCCTGGACCTGGGCGATGGTCGGCTTCGCGATGTTGCGCCACCGCCAGCACAGGCCGACGTAGAGCTCGGCCTCCCGTGCCATGTAGCCCTCGGCTCCCTCGGCGTCGAAGTGGCATTGGGTCCCGACGATCGGCAGGTCGTTGATGTCGGTCTCGTCTCGCAGGTCGTGGCCGGACGAGAAGTGATTGCCCTCGGCCGCCAGCACGATGCAGCGGACCTCGGTGTCCTGGGCGGCGACGTCGAACGCCTCGTTGAGCTGGGAGATCATCAGGTAGTCCTGGGCGTTCGCCGCCTCGGCCCGGGTGAGCGTGATCCGGCCGACGCCGGGTGCCGGCCGGTCGAATCGCACTCGTTCCCACGTTGTCTCCGCGGTGCTCTGCATCCCGTCGCCGTTGCTCTGCATCCCGAAACGCTCCCACAGCCCCTGCGCCGTGGCCAGCCGGAAACCGGCCCGGACTACGATCGCCCGAGTGCCGACCCCGCCCTCGTCTCGTCGCCCGGTCGGCGTGGGCCTGATCGGCGTCGGCATGGTGGCACCGACCTACGTCGATGCGATCGGCACCACCGATGGCAGGCGGAGCTGCGGGCGGTGTGCGGGTCGAGCCGCTCGTCGGCCGAAGCGTTCGTCGAACGCCACCGCGATGAGGCCCCGAGGTGTCGGCCCGCCGACGGGGTGGCCGACGTTGTCGCCGACCCGGAGATCGACATGATCATCGTCGCGACGCCACCCGACGCCCGCGTCGCCGTCGTCGACGCCGCCGCGACCGCCGGTCTCCCGATCCTGGTCGAGAAGCCACTCGAGCGATCACTGGCGGCCGCCACCGAGATCGTCGAGACGTGTGCGTCGGCGTCGGTGCCTCTCGGTGTCATGCTCCAACACCGGGCGAGTCGAGCGGCGACGGCCCTCCGCCGTTGGCAGGCCGGCGACGAGCTCGGAGAACTGCTGGCCGTCGAGATCGCCGTGCCGTGGTGGCGACCACAGCGCTACTACGACGAGACCGGACGAGGGACCTACGCACGGGACGGGGGAGGGGTGCTCATCACCCAGGCCATCCACACCATCGACCTGGCGCTCAGCTTCGCCGGGCCGGTTCGGGCCGTGACGGCCATGACCGCAACCTCCGGCTTCCACACGATGGAGGCCGAGGATCTCGCGGTCGTCGGCCTCGAGTTCGCGTCGGGCGCCGTCGGGTCGCTCATGGCGACGACGGCGGCCTACCCCGGCCGGCCGGAGTCGATCCGCCTCCACCATGAGCGGGCGAGCGCGTTGCTGCGGTCGAACGAGCTCGTGATCGAGCGCCACGACGGACGGACCGAGCGAGTCGGCGAGGCCGGCGCCACCGGGTCGGGGGCCGATCCGATGGCGTTCGGCCCGGACCTCCACCGTGCCGTGATCCTCGACTTCGTCGACGCCGTCGAGCAGCGCCGGCCACCGCTCGTGTCGGGGGCAGACGCCCTGGCGGTCCATCGACTCATCGACGCCATCGAGACCTCCGGCCGGCAGGGACGGCGAGAGGAGCTGTCGGCGTGAGCCTTCGACTCGGCGTGCTCGGGATCGATCACGGCCACATCTTCGGAATGCTCGGACACCTGCGGGCGCGGGGCTGCGAGCCCGTTCGGTGGTGGACCGCGGGCGCACCTGTCACCGAGCAGCGGTTCGTCGAGATCTACGGCGACGTCGAGCGAGCCGAACACCGGTCGGAGGTGCTCGACGATCCGTCGATCGATCTCGTGCTGATCGCGGCGGTTCCTGCTGACCGTGCTGCCCTCGCCATCGAGGCGATGGAGGCCGGCAAGGACGTGATGGTCGACAAGCCGGGCTGCACGACCCTCGACCAGCTGGCGGCGATCCGAGCGGCGAAGGAGGAGACCGGCCGGATCTGGACGGTCAACTTCTCCGAGCGATTCGAGGTGCCATCGGTCGCGGCGGCCGAGGTCCTCGTCGCCGACGGTGCGATCGGACGGGTCGTTCAGACCGTGAACCTGGCACCGCACAAGCAGAACATGCACCGGCGGCCTCCGTGGTTCGTGCAGCGGGAGCGCTATGGCGGGATCCTGACCGACATCGGCTCGCACCAGATCGACCAGTTCCTCCACTTCACCGGGTCGACCGACGTCGAGATCGCGCACGCCCTCGTCGAGAACACCACTCGCCCCGAGTACCCCGGATTCCAGGACTACGGCGAGATCACGCTCCGCGGCGACGGTGGCCACGGCTACATCCGGGTCGACTGGTTCACCCCCGACGGTCTCGGGACGTGGGGTGATGGTCGGCTCTTCCTCCTCGGCACCGACGGCACGATCGAAATCCGCAAGTACGTCGATCTCGGTCAGGAGGCTCGGACCGACACCCTGTATCTCGTGAACGGCGGCGAACATCGTCGGATCGACTGCGCCGATCATCCGCTGCCCTACTTCGACCGGTTGATCGCCGACGTCGTCGACCGGACCGAGACCGCCGTCAGTTTCGAGCACACGATCCGCACCATGGAGCTGGCGCTGTCGGCCCAGCGGCGGGCCGAGTCGTGATCTCGGTGGCCATCATCGGGGCCGGCGTCGGGGCCGATCATCTCGCCGCCTATCAGCAGCTGCCCGAACGGTTCCGGGTCGAGCAGATCTGCGATCTCGACGTGGATCGGGCGGCGGCTCTTGCCGAGCGGGGCCGGGGAATCGGCGTCACGACCGAGATCGCCGACGTCGTCGGCAGTGGGGTCGATCTGGTCGACATCTGCCTCCCCCCACACCTCCATCTCTCGGCCTGCCGCCAGGCGCTGGAGGCCGGCAAACACGTGATCTGCGAGAAGCCCGTCGTCACCTCGCTGGCCGAGGCCGATGAGCTGGAGGAGTTGGTGGCGGCGAGCGGCCGCATGCTCTCGCCGATCTTCCAGTATCGGTACGGACTCGGGACCGCTCAGTTCCGAGCGGTGGTGGCCGCCGGTCTCGCCGGCCGACCGCTCGTCGCCACGGTCGAGACCCACTGGAACCGGGGCCGGCGCTACTACGACGCCGAGTGGCGAGGAACGTGGGCCGGCGAGCGAGGCGGCGCTCTCCTCGGTCATGCCATCCACATCCACGATCTGCTGGTGCACCTGCTCGGGCCGGTCGAACGGGTCAGCGCCGAGCTCGACACCATGGTCAACGACATCGAGGTCGAGGACTGTGCCGCCCTCTCGCTGCGGCTGGCCAACGGGTGCCTCGTGACCAGCTCGGTGACCCTCGGCTCGGCCGAGGAGACGAGCCGGCTCCGGATCGTGTTCGACCGGCTGACGGTCGAGAGCGACCACGCGCCCTATGCGCCGGCCACCGGCTCGTGGCGGTTCGTTGCCCGGCGACCCGGTGATCAGGCCGCTGTCGACGCCGTGGTTGCCGCTGTCGTGCCGCCGGCGATCGGCTACGTGGGCCAGTTCGCCGCCGTGGCCGACGCCATCGAGCACGGGGGCACCGACGCCGTCTCGCTGGCCGACGGTCGGCGGTCGCTCGAGCTCGTCGCTGCGGCCTACCACTCGGCCCGCACGGGACGGCCCGAGACCCTTCCGCTCGATCGATCGCACCCGCTCCACGAGAGCTGGATGCCGTGACGCCGACGTCGTCGGGGCGCCGTCGCCGGCCCGAGATGCAGCATCCGGTGATCGCCGTTAGCGTCTCGGACGATCCGTCGTCGAGCTCGCGGGGGTACCAGAGGTGAGCGTCAATCTGCGGAACTTCACCAGGAGCGTCTACGCCTTCGACGCCGTCGTCCAGCGGGTGCCGGCCGACCAGTGGGCAGCGCCGACGCCGTGCGTCGAGTGGAACGCAGCCGAGCTCGTTGCCCACCAGTGTGCGGTGCTGAACGGGGTCAAGCTGATGGCCGAGACGGGCCAGATGGCGCCACCGACCCCGTCACCCGACGCCGATCCGGTGAGCATGTGGAACGCGTGCCGTGACGGGGTGCTCGCCGCCCTCGACGGGCAGGGTGTGCTGGCCCAACCGGGCCCGTTCTGGTTCCGGGCGGCGACCATCGACGAGGTGTGCGCCGCCGTCCAGTGGGATCCGGTCACCCACGCCTGGGACCTGGCAACGGCGACCGGCATCGACCACGGTCTCGACGACGAGCTGATCGAGATCACGATCGCCCAGGTCGCGCCGCGGGCCGAGATGTTGGTGACATCGGGCCGGACAGCCGAACAGAGCCAGCCGGTCGACGCCACGCCGCTTGCTCGCTACCTCGCCATGGTCGGGCGATCGAGCGACGGCGCCCGGCCCGAAACCGACTGACGTGGTCGATCGTCCCAACCTGCTCTTCATCATGAGCGACGACCATGCGTCGCACGCCATCTCGGCCTACGGGAGCA
>JAAUYH010050357.1_pt1 | contig 14144 bp, 13 predicted proteins | sample 7278061 | NCBI WGS metagenome assembly JAAUYH01 (sample SAMN14350203, study PRJNA611818) | marine sediment metagenome | isolation source: surface marine sediment (0.6m) | place: French Polynesia: Moorea | collected 2018-08
CTGCCGCCAGCGGCTGCGCGAGTTCGCCGGCCCGGAAACGCCGGTCCATATCTGCGGCCCCGAAGGCCTGCGACGCACGGCGACGGTGGCGGAGCTGTTGCCATTGTCGTTCGGGCCGGACAATCTGGGCCACTGATCCATGGCCGGCCCCGCAACCGGACTGCCCGCGCAAGCCGCAGAGGTGATCGCACGACACGCCCCGGACCTCGCGCCTCGGGTTGCCCTGGTGCTCGGCTCGGGCCTCGGACCGCTGGCCGATCGGGTCGAGGGCGCGACCGCGATCTCCTATGCCGAGCTGCCGGGGTTTCCGGAGCCCGGGGTGGAGGGCCATGCCGGCCGGCTGGTGCTGGGCACGCTGGGCGGTACGGCGGTCGCCTGCCTTCAGGGCCGGGCGCACGCCTATGAGGGCCGCGGCTATGACGTCATGGCGACGTCCGTACGCACCATGCGGGCGATCGGGTGCGAGGCGATCTACCTGACCTGCGCCGCCGGCAGCCTGCGCCCCGATGTCGGCGCCGGCCGGCTGATGACGATCACCGACCACATCAACCTGCAGGGCGGCAACCCGCTGGTCGGACCGAACGACCCGCAGATCGGCCCCCGCTTTCCGCCGATGGTGGACGCCTACGATCCGGGCCTGGCGGCCCGGCAAGAGGTCGCGGTGGACGCGCTGGGACTCGAGCTGGCACGCGGCGTCTATTGCGCCTGGCTGGGGCCGACCTTCGAGACGCCGGCGGAAGTCCGGATGATCCAGGGGCTCGGGGCGGACGCGGTGGGCATGTCGACGGTGCCGGAATGCATCCTGGCACGGCATTGCGGCCTGAAGGTCACCGCCACCGCCGTGATCACCAATCTCGGGGTCGGCCTGAGCGACGAGCCGGTCGACCATGATCAGACCCTGCGCGCCGCCACCGCCGCCGGCGAGGACCTGGCCCGCCTGATCACCCGATGGCTGGAGCTGAGTGCGGCATCGGGCTGACGCCGCCCGCCACCACCTCCGACACGCTCAGGACTCTGCGGCCTTGAGGGCCTCCCGACCCGCCGACAGGGCGGTTGCGGCGGCGTCGGAGTCGACGCGGATGTTCCCGGCCGGCGCGTTCCCCGCCTTGTCCTGGCCGAAATACAGGGTCATGTGCGGGAACGGGATTTCGATGCCGAGCTCGTCAAAGCGCTTCTTCATGCGGCGGTTGAACTCGCGTCCGACGAACCATTGCTTGATCGGCTTGGTCTTGATCCGCGCCTTGATAATTACCGCGCTGTCGGCGAACTGGTCGACGCCGAGGATCTCCAGCGGTTCCAGGATGTGGATCGCGAATTTCTGCTCGTTCAGCAACTCGGCACCGACCTGCTTGAGGACTTCGATCACGTGGTCGGTGTCCTCGCGATAGGAGATGCCGATCTCCATCACATAGAACGAGAAATCCTTGGTCAGGTTCATGACCGTGTCGACCTGGCTGTAGGGGACGGTGTGGACTACCCCGGAGAGATCGCGCAGCGAGAGGGTTCTGAGCGAAATCGCCTCGACCAACCCGGCATGGCCACCGACGTTGACGACGTCTCCGACCGCAATGGTGTCCTCCATGAGAATGAACAGCCCGGTGATGATGTCCTTCACCAGCGTCTGGGCCCCGAAGCCGACCGCCAATCCAACGATGCCGGCCCCGGCCAGCAGCGGCGCGATGTTGACGCCGATCTCGGACAAGACAATGAGCGTGACGACGGTCGCCAGCACCACGAAGACCGCCTTGCGCAGCAATGGAAGCAAGGTGCGTGCGCGCCCGGCAGCGACCAGCGGCTTGCCGTCCTCGCCGACCTCGCTCAGCCGACGCTCGACGGCATTGCTGATCAGTTCCCAAACCAACACGGCGACCAGCAGCGAAGCCGCGATCGAGACCACGCTTGCCGCCAACCCTCGGCCGAACTCGGTGGACAGGATGGCGAACCCGCCAAGGCTCCAGATTTCGAGAAGGCTCGCCAGGGCGGCCAACACGATAACCGCCTGGACGATGCGCTCCAGGGCTGGCAGGTATCGATTTGCGCGCGCCTCGAGGCCCGGGAACTGATCCTTCAGATCCGGGCTGATCGACAGCCCCCGGCCGATCAGCCGGTGTGCACCGGCAAACAGCATCCCGACCAACAGCAGGACGACAACGGTCAACACGGTCGCGCGAACGACGAATACCGCGCCACCGCCGATGTCGAGCAACCAGATGATCACCGATACCAACACGTAGCCGAAGGCGAGCAGATGCCAGATATCCGCCAGGCGTCGGCGCAGAATGCTCGTCGTCTGACCGTCGCCCGCACCGCGAATGGTTGCCGCGACGCTGCCCCTGTTCTGCGCGACAAGCACGATCAACATGCCGGCGACGATGATCCCGAGCAGATCGACCAGCGCCTGATGGGCCTCCCCTGTCATGCCCAGCAGCAGACCGGTCTCGGAGATGACATATCCGAACACGATGACCGTCGACAGGCGCTTGGCCCAGACATAGAGGTAGACGGCGGTCTCGTCCTGCAGCCGGACCAGCCGCCGGCCACCCGATGACGGCACGAGCACCAGCCGGGCAGACTCCAGGAGCAAGCCGCGAACCAACAGCGCATTGACGGTGGCGAGGACAACGATGCGCGTCTCCGGCCTGGGGTCCACGAGGACCAAGGCTGCGTTCGCCACCAGAACGAACACCAGCAGAGGCGCCAAGCCGAACAGCATGAGACCGAGATTGACGGCAATGCGGCCAGTCACCCCTTCGATCGCACGTCGCTCCAGCGCCTCTCGGCGCCGACGCAGAGGGTAGGCGACCAGCCACAGGCCGACCAGGCTCGCCCCCAGAACGATGCCAAGGTTGGTCAGCACATCGAGCAGTCTCTGCCGCGACTCGGCATCGGAGACCTGGACACGCAGCGAGGCGACAGCCTGGGGGATGTCCGCCAGGATCTCGCCCAATGCGGTCAATTGCCGTCCGATGGCGACCGAGCGCTCCGAAAGATAGGACAGCGCCGTTGCGCCCAGCCGGTCCAGGGACTCAGCGCCAGCTCCGCCGTCGGCAGCCATGCGGGCCTCCCGCAACGCCTGCAATTGCGCCACCAAGGCCTGGCGTTGCGACTCGTCCTCCAGCGTGGCGATCAACTCGTCGAGCTCCGCCGCCGAAACGTCATCGCTGCGTACCGGGGGATCGTCGGCCGGCGCCGCGTCCTGCGCGGCCGCGATGCTCGGGACCACCAGGCTGACCAGGATGACCAGCGCCAGCCTACTGCCGATCGTCCGGATCCAGTCTTGCATCCTCATTCGTCCCCCTGGTCGCCAGCCGCCCTCCCGGAATCCGGGATTCAGATCTGGTACCGTATCGTCAGTACAGGGACCTCGAACTCCATGCCCGCCACGCTGCGGCGCCGGTTTTCCATGGTGACGGCGATGCCCTGCTGCCCGAGTTCCGACACCCGTGCCTGGACACGGGCATCCTGCCAAACCATCGGGAGATCGACACTCTCGACTGAAATGGTGCCGGGAGAGTCGGGCTGATCACCTGCCAGCGTAACCAGCTGCTGGTCGGACAGCAATTTGAGCACTCGGTCGACCCGCACATCCAGGAGTGCGATCTGGGACTTCCGCAATGCGCCGGCAATTTGGCTGTTGAGATTGCGCGGTTTCAGGGCCATGGCATTCCTCGCAGGCGGTTCGACTTGGCAGCCTATGCAGCGTGCCGACCGGACCGCAACCGCCGCCGACCGCCCGCCGTTGGACCTAGATTACGAGAGGCCGACTCGATCTCACCACCAAATCCTGGTCGATCTTGTCGATACCGAGCGGGGTTCCATCACGAAGCCGAGTCGGCTTCAGGTTGTCGCGCACTATCGCATCGGCTGGGCGGCCGCTTCCAGACGCGCGAACAAGGCGTCGTCAAGGGACACCCCGAACACCAGGGCCATCACATGGGCCCAGCCAAAGAGGAAATAGGTCCAGCCATCCTCCACCGTCAGCCGGTCGCGCTCCCGGCAGCCCTGCGCCTGGACCAGGAAGTCGCGCGGGCCGCGATAGTTGAACTCCCATACCACGCCCTGCTCCGGGAACCGGACCGCCGGTGTGAGCGGCGAACCGGGCCGGTCCTTGCCGAGGCCGGTGGCGTTGACCACCAGGCTGTGCGGCGGCAGCGCGGCCACCAGGGCATCGCTCGCCGCCGCGTCGCCCGCCCGGCCATAGGACACAAGCCCGCTCTCGTCGCGGCGCGCCAGGGCCTCGCGCGCATCGGCAAGCCGACCCTCGTCGATGTCGCACAGCAGAACCTTGCTTGGCCGTTCCCCGGCGGAACGGCCCAGAAGGTGCGCCACCAGCGCCAACCCGGCGCCGCCCGATCCCAGGACCAGCGCCTCGGCCTCGGGATGGCGGCTCCAATGGCTGCGCGCCACGATCCGGTCGAGCGCAAGCCCGGCGGTATCGACATCCACGGCATGCCCGACCAGCCCGGCCTCCGTCTTCACCACGGCGCTCACCTCGCCGAGCCAATCCGCGTTCCGGTCGAACGCCGTGAACAGGTCGCGGGCATGATGGTGGACGGCGATCTTATGGGTGGTCACCAACGCCCCGCGCACGTTCGGCGCCTCGGCGATCCGCCGGATGGCGGCGCGCACCGGCTCGACCCCGACATCGACCGGGAGGTCCAGCCCGATCAGCCGCGCCGGCGCGATCCCCATCAGCTCGGCCCAGGCCGGGAAGATGCGATGGATCCGAGACCCGCCGGTCGTGACGCCGACGAAGATCATGGTGGCGTCGCCGAGCGAACGGTCGTCCAGGGCTTCCGGTGGCGGGCTCATGCCAAGAGACCTACCCGATCCGGGGCCGGCGGCCCAGCTTATCCGGCGGTCCGACCGTCGGCGTCCACAAAGAAAGGGCGGGGCCTCTCGGCCCCGCCCCAATCAGCGGCATCGTATTCCAGTGAGATCGAAGCCGGGTCTACGCCTCGGCGCCGGCGCTCTTGCGCTGGTCCAGCGAGGCACTGATCCAGGCCAGGATCAGGATGGCGAAGGCGAATCCGCCGATGATCACGGCGCCCATCAGCGAGTCGAGAGCGATGCCCTCGGTCACGGCCTGCGGCGGCTGGCCGGTGCGCAGGAAGTGCGTCGCGCCCATGGCGGTGTAATGCATCATCGTGACCGCCAGACCCATCACGGCAGCCGTCCACAGCCGGTGGTCGGCCTTGTCGAACTCACGGGCTTCGACCGTGAAGAACATCATCCAGATGGCCAGGGTGGCGAGCACCACGGCCACGACCACCGAGGCGCCGAACCAGATGGGGTCGTAGCGGATCAAGGCATCCATGCGCATCGCCAGCATGCCGGTGTAGTGCATCGCGCCGATACCGGCGCCGAGCACCACGCCACCCAGCAGCAGGCGCGGGAAACTGCGCAGCTTGCGGCTGACCAGGTCGAACGCGAAGCCGGCGGCGACCATGGCGAACACGGCGGAGGCCAGGGTCAGCGTCAGGTCATAGCGGACCTCCATGCCGCGATGCATCTGCACCGCCAGCATGGCCACGAAGTGCATGGCCCAGATACCGCAGCCCATGGAGATGGCGCCGGTGGCCAGCCATTTGAACCGAGCGGCGCTGTTCCGCGAGGCGATGACACGCTCGACCATATGGAATGCCGTATAGGACGCGAAGGCCGCGACGCAGTACGACATCACGATCAGCCAGTAATTGTAGGTGTAGTTCATTTCCGTCGCCATGCGGTCCTGCTGCGACAGGAAGAATTCCGACAAGAACTCCATCATTCCCTCCTCACGGCCGCCTACCTGTGTTGCTCTCCGCTCACAAAACAGCGGCGGTGGGCATTACCTGTCCCTGCGCCGTGTGGCCGGAAGCCTCTAACTGGCGGCAAGCCGCCGACCACGAGAGCGATAATTTCGCCGGATGCGGGCCCCTTCCCGGAATCCGTGGCGAAAGCTACGCGTAATTCCGTTAAACAACCGCTAATATTGCATCAATTTTGATTCAAACTCTTTCTGACCTGTGTTCCCAAAAGAACTGTTGAAATCAATCATTTGTTCGCGTGACGCGGTGGGCGCCCGTTGCCACGAGCGCTCCGAAAACGCGAAATGATTAACTCCCTTAAACCAAGTTACGAATAGATAATACATTGCGTTTCCTTATATTTCCCTAAAGCAGCAACAATCATATTGCAGAATTCGACTAGAATTGCGCCGCCTTGATTACCGCTGGCGCCTGGATCGGGGCCGGCGCCCGTGCTCAAGGCTCGCATATCGGACGGTGTTGGTGCAGACTGCCGCGTCAACGAACGCTTGGCCTGGGAGGACACCATGAGCAGCCGCGATCGCGCGGGCCCGGCCGATATCGCCGATGTTGGAGAGAACGTTCATCCGATGCCGCAGGTCGGCAAGGCACCGCATGACGAGGCCGACCGCAATCCCGGAACCGGGTTCGAGCCAAACTGGGTGGAGGATATCCGGGTCAATCTGAGCGCCGCCGAACGCCGCGCCGCGACGCTGACGACCCGGCGGACCGTGAAGAAGCAGTGGCAGGCGGCCTGGCTGCTGAAGGCCGTCAGCTGCATTGACCTCACCACCCTGTCCGGCGACGACACGCCGGGCAAGGTGAAGCGGCTCTGCGCCAAGGCGTCGCGGCCGGTGCGCCAGGACCTGCTCGCGGCGCTCGGCGCCGAGGGGCTGGACCTCACCGTCGGGGCAGTCTGCGTCTATCACAGCCTGGTCGAGACCGCGGTCGAGGCGTTGGACGGCAGCGGCATTCCGGTGGCCGCCGTTTCCACCGGGTTCCCCGCCGGTCTGTCGCCATTCGACCTGCGGGTCCGGGAAATCGAGGCCTCGGTGGCGGCGGGCGCGCGGGAGATCGACATCGTGGTCACCCGCGCCCATGTGCTGACCGGCAACTGGCCGGCGCTCTACGAAGAGGTCCGCGCCTTCCGCGCCGCCTGCGGTCCGGCGCATATGAAGACGATCATCGCGACCGGCGAGCTGGCCACCCTGCGCAACGTGGCCCGTGCCTCGATGGTCTGCATGATGGCCGGGGCCGACTTCATCAAGACCTCGACCGGCAAGGAGCCGGTCAACGCCACCCTGCCGGTCAGCCTGACCATGGTGCGGATGATCCGCGCCTATCGCGAGCGCACCGGACACATCGTCGGCTTCAAGCCGGCCGGCGGCATCAGCACGGCAAAGGACGCCCTCGCCTACCTCACCTTGATGAAGGAGGAATTGGGCCGGCCCTGGCTGGAACCCACCCTGTTCCGCTTCGGCGCCTCCAGCCTGCTGGGCGATATCGAACGCCAGCTCGAGCACCATGTAACCGGCCGCTATTCGGCCGCCTTCCGCCACCCGATGGCCTAGGGCCTGCGCAACGGATCTGACACCATGAGCGTCGCCGAGATCTTCGAGACCATGGAATACGGGCCGGCGCCCGAGGGTACCGGGCCGGCCCTGGACTGGATCAAGAGCCACAAGGGCGCATTCGGCCTGTTCATCGACGGCCGATGGACCAAGGCGAAGTCCGGCGAGGCGTTCGAGACCACCAGCCCGTCGAACGGCGGAACGCTGGCCCGGATCGCCCAGGGCGACGCGGCCGACATCGACGCCGCGGTCGCCGCCGCCCGGGCGGCACAGCCTGGCTGGGCGGCGCTGGGCGGCCATGGCCGGGCCCGACACCTCTACGCCCTCGCCCGGCTGATCCAGAAGCATTCCCGCCTGCTGGCGGTGCTGGACACGCTCGACAACGGCAAGCCGATCCGCGAGACCCGGGACATCGACGTGCCGCTGGTGGCGCGGCATTTCTACCACCATGCCGGCTGGGCCCAGCTGATGGACAGCGAGTTCGCCGGCTACGGTCCGGTCGGCGTCGTCGGCCAGGTGATCCCCTGGAACTTCCCGCTGCTGATGCTGGCCTGGAAGATCGCCCCGGCAATCGCCGCCGGCAACTGCCTGGTGCTGAAGCCGGCGGAATTCACCAGCCTGACGGCGCTCAAATTCGCCGAGCTGTGCATGGAGGCCGGCCTTCCGCCCGGTGTCGTCAACATCGTCACCGGCGACGGCCGCACCGGCGAGGCGGTCGTCAACCACCCGGATGTCGACAAGCTGGCATTCACCGGCTCGACCGATGTCGGCCGGCTGATCCGCGGTGCCACCGCCGGCAGCGGCAAGAAGCTGACCCTGGAACTGGGCGGCAAGTCGCCCTTCATCGTCTTCGACGACGCCGATCTGGACGGCGCGGTGGAAGGTGTGGTCGACGCCATCTGGTTCAACCAGGGCGAAGTCTGTTGCGCCGGGTCCCGGCTTCTGCTGCAGGAAGGCATCGCCGACAGGATGATCGAGAAGCTGCGCGCCCGCATGGAGACGCTGCGCGTCGGCGACCCGCTCGACAAGGCGGTCGACATCGGCGCCGTCGTCGCCCCGGTGCAGCTCGAGCGCATCGCCAAGCTGGTCGAACAGGGGGTGAGCGACGGCGCGACCCTGTGGCAGCCGAGCTGGGCGTGCCCGACCGAGGGCTGCTTCTTTCCGCCAAGCCTGTTCACCGACGTGTCGCCGGCCGACAGCATCGCCCAGGTCGAGATCTTCGGGCCGGTGCTGGTGTCCATGACCTTCCGCACCCCGTCAGAGGCGGTGGCGTTGGCCAACAACACCCGCTACGGGCTGGCCGCCAGCGTGTGGACCGAGAACATCAACCTGGCGCTGGACATCGCTCCCAAGCTCAAGGCGGGCATCGTCTGGACCAACAGCACCAACCTGTTCGACGCCGCCTGCGGCTTCGGCGGCTATCGCGAGTCCGGCTATGGCCGCGAAGGCGGCCGCGAGGGCATGTGGGAATACCTGAAGCCCGATTTCGAGGCGTCGCTTCCGCTTTATGACGGCGAACCTGCCAAGGCCCCGAAGGCCGCAGCCCCCGCAGCGGGCAACGCGGTCGACCGCACCGCCAAGATGTATGTCGGCGGCAAGCAGGCGCGGCCGGATTCCGGCTACAGCCGCCAGGTGCTCGGTCCCGACGGCACGCTGTTGGCGGAGGTCGGCGAGGGCAACCGCAAGGACATCCGCAACGCCGTGGAGGCCGCCCGCAAGGCCGAGAGCTGGTCGCGCGCCAGCCAGCACAACCGGGCCCAGATCCTCTACTACATCGCCGAGAACCTCGACGCCCGCGCGGCGGAGTTCCGCGACCGGCTCACCGCCATGACCGGCGCGGCGAAGAAGGCCGCCGAGGCCGAGGTCGCCGCCTCGGTCAGCCGCCTGTTCTCCTACGCAGCCTGGGCGGACAAGTTCGACGGCGCGGTGCACTCGCCGCCGATCCGCGGCGTCACGCTGGCGATGAACGAGCCGGTCGGCATTCTCGGCATTGCCTGCCCCGACGAGGCACCGCTCCTGGCGTTTGTTTCCCTCTTTGCCCCGGCGGTGGCGATGGGCAACCGAATTGTTGCTGTTCCGTCACCAGTTCATCCGCTGTCCGCGACGGATTTCTATCAGGTCCTCGACACCTCCGACCTGCCCGGCGGCGTGGTCAACATCGTCACCGGCGACCGCGACGGGCTGTCCAAGGTGCTGGCCGAGCACGACGAGGTGGACGGGATCTGGTATGTCGGACCGATGGCCGGCAGCGCGATGGTCGAGCAGGCCTCGGTCGGCAACCTCAAGCAGGTCTGGGCCAATCACGGACGCCGCCGCGACTGGCACGATCCGGTCCAGGCGGAGGGGCGCGAGTTCCTGCGTCACGCGGTGCAGGTGAAGAACATCTGGGTGCCGTACGGCGAATAGCGCCGGCCGGTCACTCCGGGTCGACGTCGTCCCAGAACCAGTCCGATGGCCACGAATAGGGCTCGTTGAGCAGCAAATCCATGATCCGGCCGGGGACCTGGTTCTCCTCGAAGAGTGCCTGTTCCTCCGCATCGGCCGCGAAGCCGGCGATATGGGCAAGTTCGTCCCCGTTCAACTCGATCTGGTAGCCGAGTTCGAGGGTCTGCAGCCAGACCATCGCACCGGCGCCGCGCCACATGCGGGCGGAGAAATCGGCGACGTCGATGACCGGCCGGGTCGGATCGGCGTCCAGCGCCGGTGCCAGGCGGCCGCCGACTCCGTTGACCGAGTGGCATACGACGCACGCACGGCGAACGAACAACGACCGGCCCAGCGCCGGATCGATCATCGGCATCGCGATCCGCGCCCCATCGTCAGCCGACGCCGGCGGCACGCCGGCCGAAACGGTCGCGAGACCGACCATCAGCCCCAAGGACACAATGGCAAGGCCCCTGAGCACGCCGCAAGGCGCGGAATTCGTGTCAGCGATCATTCCAACCCCGGCTCCCACAACCAGTCCTCGGGCCGGCGGTACAGCTCGGTCAGGAGCGAGTCCTCGACATGGTCGGGCAGTCCGGCCGCGGCGAATCGCGCCTGTTCCCTGGCATCCTGAAGGAATCCCGCAAGGTGCGCGATGTCCTCGCCGGTCAGGTCGATCTGGTATCCCATCTCCAGCGTCTGCAACCACACCATGGGGCCGGCGCCGCGCCACATGCGGGCGGCGAAATCCCCGATATCGACGGTGGCGAACGGCCCGTCCGGCTCCAGCGGCGGCGCCGCGCGACCGCCCAAGCCGTTGATGGAGTGGCAGATGACGCAGCCCTTGCTCACGAAGAGCGCCCGTCCCCGCGCCGGGTCGATCATCGGCATCTCGACCACAAGGTTGCCCGATCCCCCGCTCTGCGCCAGGGACGGGGCGGTCAGGGCAGCCAGCCCGACGACGACCGCGAACACCAGGCCGGCGAAACGAGAGGCCCTCGGCTCGCCGCAATATTGCACTCTGATCATGGGTCTCTCATTGCTGTGTCGGGGATCGGGTGAGGACGGGCCGTGCGGCAGGGTCGGGTAGCCGGCGAATCGCGGCAATGACCTCGATCAAGAGTTCGCGCCCCGCGACCCGGCCATGGTTCTCGGCCGGGCAGGCGCGCTAGTCTCGCGACTCGGCACTGCCGCCTGGTACCATTGTGGAAAGATGAGGTGAGATGATGGCGGACAAGCGATCGCGATCCGACGTGTTCCTGCCGCAGGAATTCATCCGCCGAAAGCGCGATGGCGGCGTGGTGTCGGCCGAGGACATCGAGTCCTATGTCCGCGGCGTCACCGATGGCAGCGTGACCGAGGGTCAGGTCGCCGCCTTCTCCATGGCGGTGTTCTTCCAGGGCATGAGCCTGGACGAGCGCGTCGCGCTGACCCGGGCCATGACCCATTCCGGCACGGTGCTGGACTGGGCTGGCAAGGAGCTGGACGGGCCGGTGCTCGACAAGCATTCCACCGGCGGCATCGGCGACAAGGTCAGCCTGATCCTCGGACCGCTGGTCGCCGCCTGCGGCGGCTATGTGCCGATGATCTCCGGCCGCGGCCTCGGCCATACCGGCGGAACGCTGGACAAGCTGGACAGCATTCCCGGCTATCGCAGCCAACCCGACACCGAGACGCTGGAGCGGGTGGTGCGGGCGGCGGGCTGCGCCATCATCGGCGCCACCGCCGACATCGCGCCGGCCGACAAGCGGATCTACGCCATCCGCGACGTGACCGGTACGGTCGAGTCGCTCGACCTGATCACCGCCTCGATCCTGTCGAAGAAGCTGGCGGCCGGCCTCGGCGGGCTGGTCATGGACGTCAAGTTCGGCACCGGCGCCTTCGCCGCCGATTTCGACGACGCGGTCGCCCTGGCGGAGAGCCTGGTCACGGTGGCCGAGGGCGCGGGCCTGCCGACGGTGGCGTTGCTGACCGACATGAACCAGGTTCTGGGCCGCACCGCGGGCAATGCGCTGGAAGTGGCGGAATCCATCGACCTGCTGACCGGCCGCGCCGTCGACCCGCGTCTGAGTGAAGTGACGCTTGCCCTGACGGCTGAGCTGCTGTGTCTCGGCGGCCTCGCGGACAGCGTCGAGGAAGGGCTCGGCCGGGCCCGGCAGGCCCTGGCGGACGGCAGCGCCGCGGACCGGTTCGCGCGCATGGTCTCCGCGCTGGGCGGGCCGCCCGACATTCTGGATGAATACGACCGGCATCTGTCCGCGGCGCCGGTCCGCCATGACGTCTTCCCAGACAGCGACGCTGTCGTGACCGGCGTCGACGCCCGCGCCGTCGGAGTCGCCATCGTCGCCATGGGCGGTGGCCGCGCAGCGCCCGAGGACGTCATCGACCATGCGGTCGGCATCACCCATGCGGCGGCCATCGGCGAACCGGTCGGTCCCGGTGGCAGCCCCCTCGCGACGATCCACGCGCGCGACGACGACCAGGCCGAGCGGGCGGCAGCCATGCTCCGTGACGCCTACACCCTGGGCGAGACGGCGCCGGCCGAATCGCCGATCGTGGCGCGGCGCGTCGCCCAGGATCGCTGACTCCGGCACCGGGCGTCGCCATGGGCTTCTATCGCGACCGCGTGCTGCCACACCTGATCCATCTGTCGATGCAGAGCCCGGAGGCGGCCAGGCACCGCCGTCGGATCATTCCGGCGGCTGCCGGCCGTGTCCTGGAGGTCGGAATCGGATCCGGGCTGAACCTGCCCTTCTACTCCGCCGACGTGCGCGAGGTCGTCGGCCTCGACCCGTCCGCGCGGCTGATCGACATGGCGCGACGGGCGTCCGGCGACGCGCCGTTCGACGTCCGCCTGGAGACCGGCTCGGCCGAGGCCATGCCCTTCGAGAGCGGCACCTTCGACAGCCTGGTCAGCACCTGGACGCTGTGCTCCATCGCCGATGCCGGCGCCGCGCTTGCGGAAATGCGGCGGGTGCTGAAACCCGGCGGACGGTTCATCTTCATCGAACACGGCGTTTCGCCCGATGGCGGCATCGCCGGCTGGCAAAGGCGCATCGATCCCCTGTGGAGCCGGTTCGCCGGCGGCTGCCATCTCGATCGGCCGATCGATGCGCTGATCGGCGGCGCCGGCTTCGCCATCGACCGGATGGAGACCGGCTATCTGATCAAGGGCCCGCGGATCATCACCTTCAATTACGAGGGGCTGGCCTCGAGGGCCTAGCAATTGGACAACCGCAGCGCCTTGAATTCTCCTGTACGGGAGCGTAAATACTCTAATACAGGAGAAACACGATGGCTCTGGATCTGGATTATCCGGCCACCCGCTATGCGCCGTCGCCGCTGATCGACCTGTCCGGCAAGACCGAGCGGAAGCGGCTGAGCGGTTCGGCCCTGAAGGCGTTCTTCAACATCATGGCGCATTGGAAGGTGCGCGATGAGGATGCGCGCGCCCTGCTGGGCGGGGTCTCCAACGGCCCCTATTACGAGATGAAGCGCCAGCCGGACCGGTTGCTGGATGCCGACCGGCTGACCCGAATCTCCTATCTGGTCGGCGTGTTCAAGGCGCTGAACATCCTGTATTCCGAGGCGCTGGCGGATGCCTGGGTGCAGCTGCCGAACAGCAACCGCATTTTCGCCGGGCAGACGCCGCTGGACTATATGGTTCGGGGCGGGCTGCCGGCGATGCAGACGGTCCGCAGATTGCTCGATGCACGGCGCGGTGGCGCGGCGTGACGCTGCCGCCCACCCGCCTCGTCCGCCGCAACGACACCCACCGACTGGTCCCCGCGAAATACAGCGCTGGGGGCGAGAGCGTGCTCGCCCGCATCGCCGACGATGACGCGCATCTGAGCGACATCTTCGACCTGGACCACGCCACCAATGACCGGCTGCTGGCGGAGAACAACCTGTTGCCCGGCATCCAGGTGCATGAGCTGGTGTTCGGCGTGCCCTACTACCGGATCGTCAACGCCACCTTCTGCCACGCCCATCCGCTGGGCAGCCGCTTCAACGGCCCGGACCGCGGCGTCTGGTATGCCGGTTTCGAGTTGGAGACCGCGCAGGCCGAGATCGCTTTCCACAAATCCGTCGAGCTGGCGGAGGTCAACTGGTTCGACGAGTCGCTCACCTATGACGACTACCTGGCCGACTTCGCGGCGGAATTCCACGACATTCGCGGCGACGAGGCCTATGCGGACTATCTCGCGCCGAGCAGCTATGTGGCCTCCCAGGGACTGGCCCAACGGCTGCTGGACGAGGGATCGCAGGGCATCGTCTACCCCAGCGTCCGCCTGGACGGCGGCACCTGCCTCGGCTGCTTTAGACCGCCCCTGGTCGGCAACGTCCGCAACGGCGGCAC